>JAABUM010000954.1_pt1 | contig 46231 bp, 36 predicted proteins | sample 5559161 | NCBI WGS metagenome assembly JAABUM01 (sample SAMN10711868, study PRJNA513369) | rock metagenome | isolation source: Antarctica rocks | place: Antarctica: Victoria Land, Siegfried Peak nord
ACCTACACCGCGACGATCGTCGTGGCCTTGGTCGCCCACCACGCCGACCGCCCCGACCTCATCCGCGCTCCCAAACGGGTCCTCGCTCACCTCTGGGAGGGCAACCTATGAGTTAGGAAACGCCCTCAGAGCCTGTTACTCGACCTGTCCCGTGCCATGCTCGCGCAGCCAGGCGCGCGCCGCAGCCAGCCGCGCCACGCACGCTTCCTGGCCGAGGACGCGCATGGTGCTGAACAGGGGCGGGCTGATGGTGCGCCCGGTGAGCGCGGCGCGCAGGATCATGAAGAGCTGGCCGCGATTCTTCAGGCCCAACTCCGCCACGGGCGCGGTCAGGCGCTCCTCGGTCGCCGCCTCGTCCGACACCCGGACCTCGGTCAGCGCGTCGAGCGCCGCCGTCAATGCGCGCTCCACCGCATCCGGCGTCAGCTTCTGCTTCTTCGAGACGAGGGTGTCGAGGGTGTACTCGACGGTGGGCGTGAAGAAGTAGGCGGTCATCTCCGGCACCTCGCTGAGGCGCTTGATCCGCTCCTTCTCCAACCCGATCACCGCCGCGATGTAGTCGCGCGGCGTCTCGTCGGTGATCGTCCCGGCCTCGCGCAGATAGGGCAGGGCGCGCTCGGTCACCTCATCCAGCGTGAGGATGTGGTTGATGTAATGCCCGTTCATCCATTCGAGCTTCTGATGGTCGAAGATCGCCGAGGATGCCTTGACGCGGTCGAGGTCGAACTTCTCGACTAGCTCCTCCTTCGAGAAGATCTCGGTCTCCCCATCCCAGGACCAGCCGATGATCGCCAGGTAGTTGAAGAGCGCCTCGGGGAGGATGCCATTGGCGCGGAACTCCTGCACGCTCGTCGCGCCGTGTCGCTTCGAGAGCTTCTTGCGGTCGGTGCCGAGGAGGAGGACCATGTGCGCGATCTGCGGCATCTCCCAGCCGAACGCGCGGTAGAGGAGGACGTGCAGGGGTGCGGTCGGGATCCACTCCTCCGCGCGCAGGATGTGGGTGATCGCCATCAGGTGATCGTCCACCACGTTCGCCAGGTGGTAGGTCGGGAAGCCGTCCGACTTCAGCAGCACCGCGTCTTCGAGGGTGCGCGCGGGGACGGCGATCTCGCCGCGCACCAGATCGACGAAGCTGACCTCGCCATCGAGCGGGGACTTCAGGCGCACCACCGGCTGCTCCCCGGCGTCGAGATGGCGCTGGACCTCCTCGGCGGAGAGATCGCGACAGTGGCGGTCGTAGCCGGTCGGCAAGATGTTCCTGGCCTGCCGCTCCTGGCGCACCTCGGCGAGTCGTTCCGGGGAGCAGAAACAGTAGTAGGCGTGGCCGTTTTTCACCAGCCACTTCGCCGAATCCTGGTAGATCTCCTGGCGCTCGCTCTGGATGTACGGGCCGTAATCGCCGCGCTCCTTGCCGGGGATTGGCCGCGCCTCCGCGTCGATCGCGATCCCCTCATCCCAATCGAGCCCGAGCCAGGTCAGGCCGTCGGTGATGCTGAAAAGCGAGCGCTCGACAAGGCGCTTGCGGTCGGTGTCCTCGATCCGCAGGACCACGGAACCGCCGTGATGCCGCGTGAAGAGCCAGTTGAAGAGCGTGGTATGCGCCGAGCCGACGTGCAGATCGCCGGTCGGGCTGGGGGCGAAGCGGGTGCGTACCGCGCCGCGTGCCTCGTTGGTGGTCATCGTTACCCTTCTCCGCCCGATCAGGGCCGGGCTCAGTCATCTCCGACGTTGCAGTTACCCGCAATGCTACAAGGAAACGGTATCCCCCGACAAACGGCGTGCGGTATCTGCCCGATCTGCTGCTGCGGCGAAACCACCGCCGTCGCCATGTGTTAGAATAATCGGGATTGATGCCCAAATTTGGCGAGGCGTTGCCCCTGTACGGTCAGCACGGCTCGTATCGTACATAGTGGAGGATGGACCCTTGCGCCTCAGACCTTGGTATGTGCTCGTTGGTATCGTCATCCTCGGCCTCCTGGCGGGCTGGGTCGTCACGCCGGGCGCGACCGCCGATCCGCTGCGGTGGAAGCAGAATCTGGCGATCCGCCAGGGACTCGACTTGCAAGGGGGGCTGCAAGTCCTCCTGGAGGCCCGTCCCGTACCGGGACAAACGGTCAGCGCGAATGAATTGGCCGGCACGCGCGACACGATCGAGCGGCGCGTCGGCGGACTCGGCGTCAGCGAGCCGGTGATCCAGACGCGCGGCAACAATCAGATCATCGTCGAATTGCCGGGCGTCAAGAACCCCGAAGAGGCGGTCGCGACGCTGAGCCAGACCGCGTTGCTGGAGATCGTCTCCTCCGGCTCGACGCCGCTCCCCGTCGGCCAGACGATCACCACCTCCCTCGGTGGGCCTGAGTCGCTGGGGAACGGGCGTGCCTCGGCTACCCCCACCGCGTCGGGCGCGAATGGCACGCCAGCGACCAGCGGCACCCCGGTCGCCTCGGCGGCCCCGCCCGCCACGCCGCCCGCCACCGTTTATCAGACGGTGGTCCAGGGCAAAGACCTCGATGATGCCTTCCCGACGACCAATCAGGTCGGCTCGACGGTGGTCGGCTTCCGCTTGAAGGGCGACGCCGCGACGAGTTTCTACCAGTTCACCAGCACGAATATCAACAAGTACATGTCGGTGGTCGTGGACAAGCAGGTCATCAACACCGCCTCGATCAACGGCGCGATCAGTTCGCAGGGGATCATCGAGGGGATGGCCCCCGCCGAGGTCAATCGCCTCGTCCTGCAACTGAAGTCGGGCGCGTTGGCCGTGCCGCTGGAAGTGGTGCAGAGCCGTACCGTCGGCCCGACCCTCGGCGCGGACTCGATCCGCAAGAGCATCGAGGCGGGCATCGTCGGGCTCGCCATCGTGGCACTCTTCATGATCCTCTACTATCGCTTGCCGGGCCTCCTCTCGGTCATCGCCCTGCTGCTCTATACGATCTTCTCCTTCGCCCTCTATAAAGTGTTCGGCGTGGTACTGACGCTGGCCGGTATCGCGGGCTTCATCCTCTCGATCGGCATGGCGGTCGATGCGAATGTGCTGATCTTCGCCCGCATGAAGGATGAGTTGCGCCTCGGTCGGACCCTCTCCTCCTCGATCGAGGGGGGCTTCGATCACGCCTGGTCGTCGATCCGCGACTCGAACATCTCCACGATGATCAGTTGTGCGATCCTCTACTGGTTCGGGCGCTACGTCGGGGCCAGCATCATCCAGGGCTTCGCGCTGACCCTCTTCCTTGGTGTCGTCGTCAGTATGTTCACCGCCGTCACCGTCAGCCGGACGTTGCTGCGCCTGATGGTCGATACCGGCGTCGCCAGGCACCCGAGCTGGTATGGCACCAGCGTCAAGGCTCCGCAGGGTGGTGCCGCACCGGCACCGGCGGGCGACTAGGACGACAAGCGGGCCTGCGCCGGGGCATCGTCTCCCGGCGCGGGCCACCCGGATCGTGTGCCGCACGGATGAGCGAGGGGTAGCGTGTTCGATATCGTAGGCCGACGTAAATGGTTCTTCCTGATTTCCCTGTGCCTGATGCTCCCGGCGATCATCTTCCTGCCGCTCGGCGGGTTGAAGCTGGGGATCGACTTCACCGGTGGCACCCTCTGGGAGGTGCAGTTCAATCAGCCGGTCCAGACGCTCCAGGTGCGGTCGGTGCTGACCGATAATGGCTATGCGAATACAGCGGTGCAGGCCGTCCAGGGGAATGCGGTCCAGATCCGTGGCCCCGAACTGAAGGAGGGCTCCGCGCTGAAGGATAATCTGGCGAGCGCGTTGCGCGCCCAATTCGGCGACTTCACCGAGTTGCAGATCCAGACGGTCGGTCCGACGGTCGGCACCTCGATCAGCCAGCGCGCGATCTTCGCGGTGCTACTGACCTCGGTCGGCATCCTCCTCTACCTCGCCTACGCCTTCCGGCAGGCTCCGCACCCCTTTCGTTACGGCGTCTGCGCCATCATCGGGATGTTGCACGACGTGATCGCGGTGATCGGGGTCTTCTCGCTGCTCGGCTTCTTCTTCAATGTCGAGATCGACTCGCTCTTCGTGACCGCCCTGCTGACGGTGATCGGCTTCTCGGTCCACGACACGATCGTCGTCTTCGACCGCATCCGCGAGAACACGCTGCGCCGCACCGGCGATACCTTCGAGCAGACGGTCAATTACAGCCTGCTCCAGACGGTGGTCCGCTCGCTCAACACCTCGCTCACCGTCGTCTTCACCCTGCTCGCGCTGTACCTTTTCGGCGGCGAGTCGATCAAGAACTTCATCCTGGCCCTGCTGATCGGGATGATCAGCGGCACCTACTCCTCGATTTTCAACGCCAGCCTGCTGCTGGTCGTCTGGGAGCGCGGCGATCTCGCGCGCTTCTTCCGGCGCGGGCGGCAGAACCCGAAGACGGCGACCGCCTGAGCGGGCCTCGTTCGTGATGTGCAGGGCCGGGGTACGTACCCCGGCCCTGTGCGTTTTCGGCACCGGCCCTGTATACTGTCGCCGCGAACCAGACAAGCTTGGCTGAAGAACGCTAGCGGGGATCGGCAGACGTGCAGGTAAAGACGCAACCATTCGTGGCGACCCCCGAGCCGCAGGCGGTGGTGGTCGCGGCGCAGCCCGCGCCCGCGCCGCGCCTCTCCCTGATCGTCCCGGCGTACAACGAAGGGCGGCGTCTCGGACGGTCGCTGGCGGCGATGAGCGCGTTCTTCCGCGCGGCGGGCTTCCCCTACGAGATCCTCGTGGTGGACGATGGCAGCACCGACGACACGGCGGCGATCATCGCCGCCGCCGCCGCCGCCGATCCGGCCCTGCGCGCGGCGGGGTATGGTGCGAATCGTGGCAAGGGTCACGCCGTGCGGACGGGGATGTTGGCGGCGCGCGGCGAATACCTGATGTTCACCGACGCCGACCTCTCGATCCCCCTGGCGATCACCGCCGATTTTCTGGACGCCCTGCGCGGCGACTACGATATCGCCATCGCCTCCCGCTGGCACCCTGGTTCCAAGAACGCCGTGCCGCCGCCCCCGGCCCGCCGCGCGATGGGCGCGATCTTCCGCTGGTGTGTGCGGCGCTTGGTGATCAGCGACGTGCGGGATACGCAGTGCGGCTGTAAGGCGTATCGCGCCGAGGCCGCGCGGTATCTCTTCTCGCGGAGCCGGATCGACCGTTTCAGCTTCGATGCCGAGGTGATCTTCCTGGCCGCGCGTGCCGGATATCGGATCAAGGAAGTGCCTTTCGTCCTCCATTACAGTCCCGGCAGCAGCGTCCGCCCCTTGCGCGATTCGCTGCTGATGCTGCGCGACCTCGCGCGGATCCGCCTCAACGCCCTGCGCGGCGTCTACGGGCGTGCCGGGATCGGGGTGCTGGCGAGGCGGGCCGGATGAGCGAGCAGTCGCGGACCCTGGTGGTCAACGCGGACGATTTCGGGCTGTCAGCGGGGGTGAACGCGGGGATCATCGGCGCGTTCCGGCGCGGCATCGTCCGCAGCGCCTCGCTGATGGTGACGACGCCCGGCTTCGAGGACGCGGTCGAACTGGCGCGCGCCAATCCCGACCTCGATCTCGGCCTCCACCTCACCCTGACCAACACCCGCCCGGCCCTCGACCCGGCGAGAATCCCCACGCTGGTTCGCAAGGATGGGCGCTTCCATTCGCTGCCGGTCTTCCAGGCGCGCGTCGCCATGAAGCAGCTCGAACCGCTGGAGTTGCGCGCGGAAGTGCTGGCCCAGGTGGCGCGCGCGCGACGTACCAGACTCCGCTTCTCCCATCTGGACGGGCATCATCACGTCCATCTCTTCGGGCTCGTCGCCACGCTGACCGGCGACATGGCGCGGCAGCACAAGATGCCGATCGTGCGCCGCATCGAGGATGCGCCGTGCGTGGGGAAGAACGGCGTGCCGGCGGGGCCGCCCACCCCGGCCTCGCTCGGCGAGGCGCTGAAGCGTGGCTGGCTCGAAGCCGCCGATCGGCGGTGGGGCGGGCAGTTCTTCGGCCTGCCGCGTGGCGATGCCTTCCGGGGCTTCACCTTCCCGGATAGCCTGGACCGCTGGCGGGCGCTGGCCGACTCGCTGCCCTACGGCGTGACCGAGCTGATGTGCCATCCCGGCCTGCACGACGAGTCGGTGCGCGCGCTCGATCCGTACGTGGCGGAGCGGGAGCGCGAGTTGCGCTGGCTCTGCGATCCGCGCGTCGCCGCGCTCCTCCAGGGGGAGGGGGTCACGCTCAGCAGCTTCCGGCAACTCCTCGACATAGCGCAGGCGTAGGGTGGCGGCGACGCGCGATCGGTCGGACCCCGTACCCTCGCGCGCCGCCGAACGGCGTGTGGCCGCGCACGCGCCGTTGTGGCGGGCGGGCGACTGGCTCATCTTCGTGGCGCTGGTCGCGCTGACCGCGCTGAGCCGCTGGCCGTTCCGCACCCAGATGATCTATGCCTGGGATGGCGGCCTCTTCGCCCAGGCGTTGCGCGACTACGATGTCGTGCCGCACCACCCGCAGCCCCCCGGCTACATCTTCTACGTCGGGGCCGGCAAGCTGATCCAGTTCGTCACTGGCTGGGGGCCGAACGCGGTCCTCGTCGCGATCAGTATCGGCGCGGCGAGCCTGACGGCCGGCTGCCTCTACCTGCTCGGGGGTCTGATCTTCGACCGCCTGACCGGCCTGTTGGCGGCGGGGCTCGGGCTGACCTCCGTGTCATTCTGGCTCTTCTCGGAGATCGCCTATCCCTACACCGTCCTGGCGCTCGGCTCGACGGTGCTGGCGATCCTCTGCTGGCTCCTGGCGACTCGGCGCTTCCCCTGGCCCCCGCTCGCCGCGCTGGCCTTCGGGCTGATCAGCGGTTTCCGGCAGGATCTCCTCCTCTTCCTCGGCCCCCTCTTCGCCGTCTGTTACCTGCGCGCCAGCGGCCTCCCGGCGCGGCGCGGCTGGTGGACCCTGCTCGCGGGGTTGGTGGCGGGCGCGCTCGGTATCGCGGCCTGGTGGGTCGCCACCGACCTCGCCTCGGAGGGGTGGGGCTCGCTCTGGCGCGCGCTGACGATCCAGTCGACCAACATCGAGCGCGGCACCTCGGCCTTCGCGACCGGCGAGACCGGGCTGCGCGGCAACGGCACGCTGCTGGTCTGGTTCAGCAAGGATGCGCTCCACCTGGCGGTCTTCCCGGCGCTGGCCTACTTCGCCCTCTGGCCTTTCGCCCTCCGCCGCGAGGGGTGGCGACCCCTCTTCCTGATCCTCTGGGCCGCGCCCGCAGCCCTCTTCTATTTGCTGGTCCACATCGGCGAGGCGGGGTATGTCTTCAGCTTCCTCCCCGCCGTGCTGCTCATGGCGGGCGCGGGGCTGACGCGCGCGGCGGGGGCGCTGACGGAGAATCTGCCGCGCGGGTGGGGGGGCGGCGCGGCCCTGCGCGTCGGGATCGCGATCCTCCTGGCGGCGATCATCCTGCCGTACCACGCCTGGCTCTTCGTCGGCAGCGGGCGGCTCGTCTCCGCCGAGCGCCTGAGCTGCAAGGACGAGGCGATCGTCGAGGCGGTCGCGACCCTGGCGCGCGACTACCCGCCCGCCACGACCGAACTGGTGACCTCGACCTATCTGCAACACATCGCGGTCTATTTGCCGCAATTCCGCGACGTGCGCTTCCTCGATCCCGAGCGGAACGCCGACTGGACCCCCGCGCCGGGGGCCGAGCGCGTGGTGGTCTTCGACCTCGAACTGGTCCAGCGCTTCGACCACTTCGATCGCTGGTCGATCGCGCCCCTCGCCTGCGGGGGGCGCTATGGGCTGGCCTCGGTCCCGGCGGCGGGGTCGCATTTCACGTTCGATGCCCGCCGCTTCTCCCTGGAGGTGACCCGATGACCCCTCGCGCCGACTCCCGCGCCCTGCTGCGTCGCGTCCTCGCCCTCTACGACGATTCGCCGACCGTCGACCGCCTCTTCGTCCGGGCGCGCGCCTTCCTCAGCGATCTCGCCGCGCTCGAACGCCACACGCCGCGCGCGGGCGCGCTCCTCGATCTCGGCTGCGGGCACGGGCTGGTGTCGAATCTGCTGGCGCTGGGGAGCGCGGGGCGCGACGTGACCGGCATCGACATCGCGGCGGCGAAGGTCGCGGCGGCGAACGAGACGGTGGGGGACCGGACCAACGTGCGCTTCGCCGTCGCCGACGCCACCACGTACGCGGGTGGCCCCTACGCCGCGATCACCGTCGCCGATGTCTTCTACCTGATCCCGCCGGAAGGGCAGCGGGCGTTGCTCGTCTCCTGTGCGCGGATGCTCGCGCCGGACGGCGTGCTGATCTGGAAGAGCCAGACCCGCCACCCGCGCTGGAAGTACGCGATCACCTTCGGGCAGGAGTGGCTGATGACGACCCTGGGGCCGACGCAGGGGCACGGCCTCTACTTCCTCGACACCGACGAATCGCTCGCCGCCCTGCGCGCGGCGGGGTTGGCGGCGGTCGCGCTGCCGCTGCGCTCGTGGCGACCCTACACCGACATGCTCTTCCTGGCCCACAAGGCGGCGCGGTAAACTGTCCCGCTAGCCACGATGCCGCGCAGAGCGGCTATGGTTTCGTGGTCGGCGGCGGCGCGAGGCGGAAGAGACACCTGTGGGACCGGTATCCCTCGCGGGCGGGGCAGCAAGGTGGGGTCGGGGATGACGGAGACAGTCCGGCTGGATCGCCTGTTGGCGAATCTCGGCTACGGGAGCAGGCGCGAGGTCGCGGCGTTCGTCGCTGACGGGCGCGTCGTGTTGCACGGCGACCGGATCGCCAGGGTCGATCAGGGTGTCTCGCTGGACGACGTGCGGCGCGGCGCGCTGACCCTCGATGATGAGCCGCTCGATCCGCCCGCGCCGCTGACGGTCATGCTCAACAAGCCCGCTGGCTACGTCTGCTCCCACGACGAGCGCGGGGCGATCATCTACGATCTACTGCCGCCCCGCTGGAGGCTCCGCAAGCCTGCCCTCTCGGCGGCGGGGCGTCTCGACAAGGACAGTACCGGGCAGGTGATCCTGACCGATGATGGCGAGCTCTTGCATCGGATCATCCACCCGAAGAGCCACGCGGCGAAGCAGTACGTGGTGCGTCTCGCGCACGATCTGCGCGGCGACGAGGCGGCGCTCTTCGCCACCGGGACGTTCCTGATGCGGGGGGATGCCAAGCTGCTTAAGGCGGCTTTTTGGGCACCGGACGGCCCGAATAGCGGGGCGATGACCCTGCACGAAGGGCGCTTCCACCAGATTCGCCGGATGTTCGAGACGCTCGGCAACGAGGTGGTGACCCTGCACCGCTACCGCACCGGCGCGCTACCGCTCGGCGAACTGGCACCGGGCGAGTACCGCTTCCTGGACGACCACGATCGGCAGGCGATCTTCCACACCGCCGAGAGCAAACAGTAGCGCGGCTGCGCGTTTTGACAGCTTTGACGCGCCTCCACCGCGTAGGGGTGAGCGAGCAAACCCCGCCGAACGCGCCGACGGTGCATCCCCGGTTCCGGCGTGTGCGCTTCTTCGTTGCCGCTGGTTTTGTGCGAAACAATGGCTTGCCGATGGCTACATGAATCTATCATTTCTGAAGCCAGGGCCACATCGTCATCAGGCAGCAGAAGGCAATGAGCGCGCGGAAAACCACACTTATGGCGCGATCTCCCTGGTTGATTTGGGAGAGTCGTGGTAGCTTTAACCCATGAACGAGACGAGGGTGGCTCCCCCACAAATGGAGCAGACGAAACGTGAATCCGGGGTCGTCGGCTGGCTGACGCTGCAAGAGGCGAGCGAGCTGCTGAGCGTCGCCACCTCGACGGTACGGCGCTGGGCCGACGCGGGGCGCATCCCCACGCGACGCACCGAGGGGGGGCACCGGCGCTTCGAGGCGACGGCGGTCCACGCCCTGCGCCCGCGCCCCGCCGAGGCGCAAGGGTCTGCGATCCTTGCACCAGCGCCGGAACGGGTCACCGGTCAGCCCTGGCACGCGCACTTCGCCGATGCCGCCGTGGCGGGGGAGATGCGGACCCTCGGGCAGCGCCTGCTCGGGCTGCTGATCCAGTACCTGATTTGGCAGGGGGACAACGAGCGATTCCTCGACGATGGGCGGCAGATCGGGGCCGAGTACGGGCGGGTCGCGCGCGATGCCGGGATCTCGATGCGCGAGACGATGCAGGCGTTCCTCTTCTTCCGGCGTACCTTCTGGCGCACGGCCTTGCAAGCGCCCGCCGTCGCCCAGGTGAGCGATGTCGCGGAGGTGATGCGGATCGCCGAGCGGATCGATCACTTCATGAACGAAGTCCTGTTCAGCACCCTCTCCGCCTACGAATAGGCGCTGCTCCCGCTCCTACACTCCACGATAGACGGTGGCGGCTCACGCCTCGTGCCGCGCCAGACGAAAGGATTGCGTGACGATGCCCGAAGACTTGCTATTCCTGCGCGCCGCGCGGCGCGAGCGGACCGCGCGGACGCCGATCTGGTTCATGCGTCAGGCGGGGCGGATCCTGCCCGAATACCGGAAGATGCGCGAGCGCTGGACCCTGATCGAGATCTGCCGCCAGCCGGAACTCTGCGCCGAGGTGACGTTGCAGCCGGTGCGCCGGATGCCGGTCGATGCGGCGGTGATGTTCGCGGACATCATGCTGCCGCTGATCGGCATCGGCATCGATCTGGAGTTGGTGGACAACGTTGGCCCGGTGGTGCGGCACCCGATCCGCGATCGGGCGGGGGTCGAGGCGCTGCGTCCGATCGAGCCGGAGCGGGATGTGCCGTTCGTGATGGAGACGGTGCGGATCCTCAAGCGCGAGTTGGCGGGTAAGACCGCCGTGCTCGGCTTCTCGGGTGCGCCGTTCACCCTGGCCTCCTACCTGATCGAGGGTCGCCCGACGCGGGAATTCGCGCTGACCAAGGCGATGATGTACGGCGAGCCGGAACTCTGGCACGCGCTGATGGAGCGCTTGACCAGCATCATGATCGCCTATCTCCAGGCCAAGGCCACCGCCGGGGTCGATGCGCTGCAACTCTTCGACTCCTGGATCGGCGCGCTGGGGCCGCAAGATTACGAGACCTACGTACGCCCCTACACGCAGCGGATCTTCGCCGCGCTCGCGCCGACCGGCCTGCCGTTCATCCACTTCGGCACCAACACCGGGGGTCTGCTCGACCAGATGAAGGACGACGGCGGCTCGGTGCTGGGCGTGGACTGGCGCGTGCCGCTCGACCTTGCCTGGGACCGCATCGGCCACGACAAGGGGATTCAGGGCAACCTCGATCCGGCGCTGCTCCTCGCGCCGCGCGCCGTGATGGAGGCGGGTGCAGAGGACGTGCTGCGCCGCGCCGCCGGGCGTCCGGGCCACATCTTCAATCTCGGGCACGGCCTGCTGTCGCAATCGCCGCTGGACAATGTGCTCCATCTGGTCGATTTCGTCCACGAACGCAGCAGCGAACGCAGCGGCGCGCTCGCCAGGGTCTGAGCGCCGCCCGATCTGTTCTCCGTGTGCTCCCAGGCGTGTTCATCGAGCGAACCCCGACTACGAAGAGGTGATGACGATGACGATCCAGCAGGCACCGACCGGGATCATGCTGATGGCCTATGGCACCCCGGAGACCCCGGATCAGGTCGAGGCGTATTTCACTCATATTCGTGGCGGGCGTGTCCCCTCGCCGGAGTCGGTCGCGCACTTGCAGCACCGCTACGAGTTGGTCGGCGGGCGCACGCCGCTCACGGCGATCACCGAGCAGACGTGCCGGGCGTTGGAGCAGGAGTTGAACGCCGACGCGCCGGGGCGCTACCGCGTCTACGCCGGGATGAAGCACTGGCACCCCTACATCGGCGATGTGCTGAAGACGATGGCGGATGATGGCGTCGAGCGGATCATCGCCATCGCGCTCGCGCCGCACTACTCGCGGATCAGCATCGGCGGCTACCGGCGGGCGCTGGAAGAGGGCGCGCTGGCGCTCGGTAATCCGTTCGCGATGACGATGGTGGAGGACTGGCACCTCCAGCCGGAGTATCTCGACCTGATCGCCGATAACATCCGCGCCGCGCGGGAGCAGTTCGCCCCCGAGGAGCGCGGCACGATCCTGACCGTCTTCAGCGCCCACAGCCTGCCGGAGCGGATCCGCACCTGGCAGGATCCCTACGAGTCGCAATTGCTGGCGAGCAGCGCGGCGGTCGCGACGCGCCTCGGGCTGTCCGATTGGCGCTTCGCCTGGCAGAGCGCCGGGAGCACCGGCGAGCCCTGGATCGGCCCCGACATCCTCGATTATCTGGAGACGCTGCACGCCGAGGGGGTGACGACGGTCCTCCAGGTGCCGATCGGCTTCGTCGCCGAGCACCTCGAAATCCTCTTCGACATCGACCACGAGGCGAAGCAAAAGGCGCAGGAACTCGGGATGCACCTGGAGCGTACCGCGATGCCGAACGCGACCGCGCCATTCATCGGCAATCTTGCGGCGATCGTGGCGCGGTACGATACGGCGGATGCGCCGCTGATCGGGGCGGCGGCGCGATGACGACGGTGCCGGCGGGGCGGACGATCACGATCGGTACGCGCGGGAGCACCCTGGCGCTTGTGCAGACGGAGATCGTGCGCGCGGCGCTCCTCGCCACCAATCCCGACCTTACGATCGAGGTGCGGCGGATCACCACGCGCGGCGACGCGATCCTCGATCGCTCGCTGTCCGATGCGGCGGTGACCGACAAGGGGCTGTTCGTGGAGGAGATCGAGGCGGCGCTGCGCGATGGGCGGATCGACCTGGCGGTCCACAGCGCCAAGGATCTCCCCTCGCTCCTCCCCCCCGACATGGCGATCGCCGCCTTCACCGAGCGGGCCGACCCGCGCGACGTGCTGGTTTCGCCGCACGGCACGCTGGCCGCGCTGCCCCCCGGCGCGCGCGTGGGGACGAGCAGCCCCCGCCGCACCTGTCAGTTGCGGGCCGCGCGTCCCGACCTGACCGTCCTGGACATTCGCGGCAACGTCGATACGCGCCTCCGCAAGCTCGCCGAGGGGCGGTACGACGCGATCGTGCTGGCGGCGGCGGGGCTGCTACGCCTGGGGCGCGAGGCGGAGATCACCGAGTGGTTCACGCCCGCGCAGATGCTCCCCGCCGTGGGGCAAGGGGCGCTGGCGATCGAGACGCGCGCGAACGATCCGGCGCTCGCGGCGCTCCTCACGCCCCTCGCGCACGGGGCGACGATGGCCGCGTTGGAGGCCGAGCGCGCTTTCCTGGCGGCGGTTTCCGGCGGCTGCTCCGCCGTCGTCGCGGCCTACGCGGAGATCCATCCCGCGTCCGCCGGGGACGAATTGCGCCTGACCGGCCTGATCGGCGGGGCGGATGGCACACAGGTGCGCGAGACGCGCGCGGAACACCCTTCCGAAGGCGCGCGCCTCGGTACTGAGTTGGCCGCCGCGCTGCTGGCGCAGGGCGGGGCCTGGCTGCTGGTCGGGGGCGACGATGAGTGAGGGTGGCGCCGCGCCGCTCGCCGGACGCCGGATCGTGGTGACGCGCGCCGAGGGGGCCGCGAGCGTGCTCACCGCGCGCCTGGGGGCGCTCGGTGCCGCGACGATCGCCTGCCCGACGATCGCGATCGCGCCGCCCATTACCTGGGGGCCGCTCGATGCCGCGCTGGCGCGGCTGGCCGATTACGACTGGGTGGTCTTCACCAGCGCGAACGCGGTGCGCGCGTTCAGCGACCGCCTCGGTGTGGTTGATGCGGTGTGTGCCCTGCCCGCCACGCTGCGACTCGCGGCGGTCGGGCGGGCGACGGCGGGCGCGGCGCGGTCGCTCCTGCGCGCGCCCGAGCTGGTGCCGCAGGACGCGCGCGCGGCGGGACTCGTCGCCGCGCTCGGTGCGACTGTCGGGCAGCGTTACCTCTTGCCCCAGTCCGCGATCGCGCGGCCCGAGTTGGCCGAGGGGTTGCGGGCGGCGGGCGCGACGATCGACGTGGTGACGGCGTATCGCACGGTGCCGGTCGCGCCCGCCGGGCTCGATGAGATCGCGGGGCTGCTGCATGCGGGGGCGCTCGACGCGGTCACGCTGACGAGCCCTTCGACGGTCGCGGGCTTCCTCGACGGGCTCGCCGGGGTCGGTTTCGCGCCGGACCTGTTGGCGCGGCTGCCGCATCGCCCGGCGCTCTGCTGCCTCGGCCCGACGACTGCGGCGGCGGTACGCGAGCGCGGCCTGCCGGTCGCGGCGATCGCCGGCGAACAAACGGATGAAGGGCTGATCGCGGCCCTGTTGCGGTGCCTCGTCGGTCGCCCGTTGGCCGACCGCGAGGGGGGGAGAGTCCGATGCTGACCCAGACCGAATCGTTGACCCCCGCGCCGGGGATGCGCCCGCGTCGCCTGCGCCGCACGCCTGCCTTGCGGCGGATGATGCGCGAGACGCAACTGCGCCCCGCCGACCTGATCGCACCCCTCTTCGTCACCGCCGGGACCGATATCGCGCGCCCGATCGGCTCGATGCCGGGACAGTCGCAGCTCTCGGTCGATCGGCTGCTGGCGGAGACCGACGCCCTGCTGGCGCTCGGCGTCCCGGCGGTTCTCCTCTTCGGCCTGCCGGAGACGAAGGACGCGGTTGGCAGCGCGGGTTGGGCGTCCGATGGCCCGGTGCCGCGCGCGATCGCCGCGTTGAAGGCGCACACGCCGGAACTGGTCGTGATCGCCGATGTCTGCCTCTGCGAGTACACCGATCACGGGCATTGCGGCGTCCTCCACGCGGAGACCGGCGAGGTGCTGAACGACGAGACGCTGCCACTGCTGGCGCGCACGGCGGTCGCCTACGCCGATGCGGGGGCGGATATCGTCGCCCCGAGCGCGATGATGGACGGCCAGGTGGCGGCGATCCGGGCGGCGCTCGACGCGGCGGGGCATCAGGCTGTGCCGGTGATCGCCTATGCGGCGAAGTTCGCCTCGGCCTTCTACGGCCCGTTCCGCGAGGCCGCCGATTCCACACCGGCCTTCGGCGATCGCCGCGCCTACCAGATGGACCCGGCCAACGGGCGCGAGGCGCTGCGCGAGGTGGCGCTCGACGCCGCCGAGGGCGCGGACATGCTGATGGTGAAGCCGGCAGGACTCTACCTCGACATCATCCGGCAGGTGCGTGATCGCTACGAGGTGCCGATCGTGGCCTATCAGGTCAGCGGCGAGTACGCGGCGCAGCAGGCGGCGGTCGAGCGCGGTTGGCTCGATGAGCGCCGCGCGGCGCTGGAGAGTCTGACGGCGATCAAGCGCGCCGGGGCCGATCTGATCATCACCTATTACGCCAGGGCGGCGGCTGGCTGGCTGGCGGAGGGCGAAGACTAGGCGAAGCGCTTGTGGGCGGTACATGGCGGGCGTGGGATGCCGGTGGATGAAGTGCCCCGGAGGGCAGCCACTCCCCATGAAGGGCACCCTGTACCCCGGAGGGCAGCCGCTACCCATGAAGGGCATACTATCCGCCTGCGTGGACCGGGCACAGCCATAACGAGGGATATGGTTCCCAGCGGCACTTCGGTTTAGGGCGACCGTTCCCAGACGATAGGGCATACAAGGAGGCAGAACGTGAGCGATAAGGACGAGAAGAAGAGCGAGTTGGATGAGGGGTTACAGGTGCGGCTGGGCCGGCTGCCGCGCGAGCCGCGCCAGGTGGTGAAGTACACCTTCTTCACCCTCGACCCGGCGTGGCGGCGCTTACCGCTCGAAGAGCGCGAGGCGGCGAAGGCCGAGTTCGCCCGGGTGATCGGCGACAGCGTGCGGGACTTCTTCGTCCTCCGCACCTACAACCTGATCGGGATGCACAGCAACGCCGACTTCATGCTCTGGGCGGTGAGCGACACGTTGGAACTGCAAAGCGCGCTCCTCTCCAAGATCTACGCGACCGCGTTCGGCGCGTGGCTGACGATCACCCACTCCTATCTGGCGATGACCAAGCATTCGCAGTACGTCCGCGATCACGTCCACGAGGACCAGGAGGGGACGCGCCTGACGATCCTGCCGGACGGTAAGAAGTATCTCTTCGTTTACCCGCTCGATAAGAAGCGCGAGTGGTATTCCGAGCCGTTCGAGACGCGCAATACGGTGATGCGCGAGCACATCCGCATCGGGCACCGTTATCCGACCGTGAAGATTAACACGACCTACTCGTTCGGCCTGGACGATCAGGAGTTCGTGGTGGCGTTCGAGTCCGACTACGCCGAGGATTTCCTCGATTGCGTCGAGGAGTTGCGCGGCTCGATCTCCAGCGCTTTCACCGCGCGCGATGTGCCGATCTTCACCTGCATCGCGACCGATATTCGGGACATCCTCGATGCGCTCGGCGGTGTGCCCGCGAGCGCGACGGTGCCTTCCGGGCGCTGGTAGGGCACGACCGCCGCGCCGTTGTTGTTCTCTCACCGCGCGAGGGCGACCACCGGGGCCGCCCTCGCGCGGCGTATGCCTCATTCCGTTGGCGCTTACAGCGTTTTGCAATAGCGTGTGGGGTGACGGCCCCGGCCACCGCGACACGGATGCGTGCAACGCAGCGTTTAGCGTTGCTCCGGGGTGGAGGTCGGCGGTGCCTCCGCCTCCTGCGTGCGGTCGGCGAGCTGGGCGATGCCGCCGAGGATGCCGCCGCCGAGGAGTCCGAGCGCGGCGAAGAGGAGGGTCGCCTGGAGCGGCGCTCCGGGTGGGACGGGTAGGAAGTCCGGGCGCGGCACTGCCCCGGCGCTGAGCAACCACCCCGCGATACCGCCCACGATGGCACCGAGGAAGGCCAATGGCCCGGCCTGCGCGACCGCCGCGATGGGGGCGGGATTCGCCACCCCTGGCTCGGTATCGGTGTGATCTGCGGGCATCCCGGTCTTCTCCCTCTGTGAACCGCCGCGCTTGCTATGGCGTAGAATATACTGTATCACCGCGTGATCGTGCCCGGCTGCGGTCCAGACAATCGAGACGCCGATCGGCGGCGCAACAGTGGGTAGGGGAGCGGATGGGGATCGATACCACGCGGCGGGTCGGCGCGTCTCGCGCACAGACGGGTTCGGATGTGCGGGTGCGTTGCTGGCGCAGCGTCGCCGCCTTCCTGCTGGCCTTGCTCCTCCTCGGGGCCGTGCCGCTGGCGACGCCGACCGTGCGCGCCGCCGAAGGGCCTGTGCGCGCCGAAGAGTTGGTGGTACTGCCCCGCTCGGTCGCCGGGGCGACTTCGCTGGCGCAGAGCCTGGAAGCGCGCAACGGCGGACAGATTCAGACGCTCGATGTCGGCCTCTCCGGGCGCGTGCTGCTGCTGCACGTCCCTGCGGGGCGTGAGGACGAGTTCCGCGCCCGCCTCGCCGCCGATCCGGGCGTGGCGGCGGTCTCGCGCAACTACGAGATCCATCTCGATGCCACGGCGCTGACGCCCAATGATCCGAGCTATCCGCAGCAGTGGGGGCTCCTCGCCGTCCACGCGCCGGAAGCGTGGGGCGATGGCGCGCGTGGGACCGGCGTGACGGTGGCGGTGATCGACTCCGGGGCCGACTACGGCCACCCCGATCTCGCCGCCGCCCTGCTACCCGGTTGCACCTTCATTATCATGCCCGCCACCTGCGGGCCGACCGCCGCCGCCGATGACAACGGGCACGGCACGCACGTCGCCGGGACGATCGCGGCGGTCACGAACAACGGTGTCGGGGTGGCGGGGTTGGCCTGGGGGGCGTCGATCCTGCCGTTGAAGGCGCTCGACTCGACCGGCAGCGGCAGCTGGTACGCGATCGCGGACGCCATCGGCTACGCGACGAATCAGCCCGGCGTGCGGGTGATCAACATGAGCCTCGGCAGCGATCCCGGCTTCCCGCCCGATGCGAGCGAGCAGGCGCTCCTCCAGCAGATGATCGATGGCGCGCGCGCCAAGGGGATCGTGGTCGTCTCGGCGTCCGGCAACAGCGGCGTCAACCTCGACACCACCCCGATCTACCCCGCCTCCCTCGCCGGCGTCGTGGCGGTGACTGCGGTCGATCAGAACGGCGCGCGTCCCTCCTGGGCGAACTATGGTGCCGCCGTGGCGGTGGCCGCGCCGGGGGTCGGCATCCTTTCCACTCTCTGTACCTACAACGCGCAAGCGCAGAGTTGCACGCATACCTATGGCCTGAAAAGTGGCACATCGATGGCGTCGCCGCACGTCGCCGCGCTCGCCGCGTTGATCCTGGCGCGTAGCCCCGGCCTGACGCCCGATGGGGTCGCGGCGGTCCTCAAGACGACCGCGACCAGGCTGCCCGATAGCACGACCGGCGCGGGCCGGATCGATGCCGCCGCCGCGCTAGTGGGGCGCACGTTGGTCCTGAGCGCGACCGGGCCGGGGCGTGTCAGCGCCGATCCGGCACCCGGCGCGATCGCGCCGGGCAGCATCGTGACGCTGACCGCGACGCCCCAGGCGGGCGCGATCTTCGCGGGGTGGAGCGTCGATGGTATCTTCCGCAGCTGGGCTTCACCTTTCACCTTGCGGATGGATACCAGCCACACCGTCGTCGGCACCTTTCTGCCGCGCGTCAACTTCACCGATCCCACGGGGAACGCCGCGACCGACGAGGCGATCGCCCAACTCGCGGCGCGGGGCATCGCGCGTGGCTATGGTGATGGGCGCTACGGCCCCGCCAATTTCGCCCTGCGCGCGCAGGTGGCGGGGCTGATCATCCGGGCGATGGGCTGGGAAGGGGAAACCCACCCCAATCCCTTCAGCGATCAGGGTGTCGTGGATAACGACCTCTGGGCAACGGTGGGGACGCTGAACTCCTATCAGGTGGCGCGCGGCTACGGCGACAACACCTTCCACCCGACCGATGATCTGCTGCACGCCCAGGCGATCAGCATCATCACGCGGGCGATGGTGTCGCGCGGCTATTGGAGCGAGGGCGCGATCGACGACGGCACCATCTACCCGAACGTGCCGAACGCCTCCGGGCATCGCCGCGATCTGGCGATCTTCGTCCACAATGCCGGGGCGGTCCCCGACCACCCGACCGCGAACGGCGCGGCCTGGGACGACTGGAATACCCCCGCCAGCCGTGGGTGGTTCGCGCTCGTCCTCTGGCAGGCGCTCGATGCGACCTTCGGCGTTAATACGGGGCCGTGAGCACTACCGCTACGGATAGCTTGAGAAGAGGAGGGGGGACGGCCATATATGGCCGTCCCCCTCCGATCCATTGCTCTTAGCGCGCGAGCGGCCAGGGGTAGTAATCGTAGACGCTGGCCTCGCGGAAGCCGCAGGAGGTGTAGAGTCCGAGCGCGTTGTGATTATCGGTGACGACATCGAGCGAGAAGCGATGGTGCCCCTCCGCGCGCAATTGTGCGATCGTGCCGAGGAGGAGCGCGCGCCCGATCCCGCGCCCGCGATAGCCCGCCAGGACGCTGAAAGCGCGCAGATAGACCTCCCGATCCGAGACGAGCGCGCTGATCCGCCCGACTGGTTTCCCCTCGATCTCGGCGAGGTAAGCGCGTGCCCCGGCGCGGGTCAGGTCGGACTCCGCGATCTGCCGCGCCTCATCCGCGTCGCCCAGTAGGAAGCCGGCCAGCATCAGATCGATCAGGGCGGCCAGATCGTCCGCTGTGGCCTGACGCATGGTGATGCGCTGCGAGGCCGCTGGAAGTGGCGAAGTGGCGTCCAACTCGAGGTGGTACTCGGCATTGCCGAAGCGGAGGCCGTGCGCGGTGGCGAAGGCAGCGCCGGTCGTGGACGCGCGCTCGACGACGAGCAGGAGTTCGGCCAGGCCACGCCGCTGCGCCCCCGCCACGGCGGCGTCCGCGAGCGCGCCGCCGATCCCCTGGCGGCGCTGCTCGGGCGCGACGAGGATGGTCAGTTCGGCGTCCTGTCCGAACGCATCGAGCGGGGCGTAGCCGACGAGCGCGCCGTCGGCGTACCAGCAGAAGTCGTGCGTCAGACCGGGCGCGCGGCGTTTCAGCATCTCCCAGTTCAGCTTGACGCCGTGCCCATCGTGGGCGGCGCAGCGTTCCGCGAGAGCCTGGAGCGCGGCGAATTCGTCCGTGCCGAGCTGCTCGCGCCCGAGCAAACCGTTCGCTGTCATCGTTGCTCCTTTCAGTTCGTGGCGCTGAGGCGCGGTCGTCGGTGCGGCGAGCGCGGGGTGGCGAGCCGCCAGACGAGCAGGCCGAGGAGCGCCAGGCTCGTCGCGAGCGTCAGGATCAGCCCGACGGTGAACGAGCGCGGCGCGTAGACGAAGCGTACCTCATGCTGCCCCGCCGGGATGGCGACGCCGCGCGCCAGATAATTGGTGCGCAGGATCGGCGCGGGCTGACCGTCGATCGTCGCGGTCCAGCCGGGTGCCCAGGACTGATTGACGACCAGGAGCCCCGCGCAGGCGCTGTCGGCGCGGATCGTCAGGGTGTTGGCGGTCTGCGCCGCGACCCGTTGCGCGGCACGGCTCTGGCCGTTGCAGTTGTTCCCGGCGGGCAGGGCGGGCAGCATGCTCGTATCCTCGCGCGCCAGGAGATCGTCGGCCCGCATGTCGGGGGTGTGCGCGGTCGTCGTGGCGAGCGCCGTCTGCTCGTCGGCGACCAGTCCGACCCGATAGCTGACGTAGGCGACGCCGCGCGAGTCGGGGAGGCGGTAGATCCAGCCGTCCGGCCCCCGGTAGATCGGCTCGACCCGCAACCCCGGCCAGTTGACGCTCAACCATTCCGGCGTCACATCGGGCACGGCGGCGAGCAGGGTGATCCCGATCTGCGGCAGGAGATCGTGGCGGACGCGGCGCGGGTAGAAGTTGAGGACGACGGCATCCTCGACCGGGTTGGCGGCGACGGAGGCCGGATCCTCACCTTTCACGATCCGCCAGAAATCGGCCTGATGGGCGGGGAGCAGGCTCTCGTAGCCGCCGGTCGTCCGCAGACCCAGGCTCTGCGGGATCGACCCCTGGAACATCGGTGGTGCCCATTGCTCCGGGCCGTTGACCGTCCGTAGCGCCGCGATCCGCGCCTCCGGCCCCGCCGCCAGCAGGCGCTCGACGAGCGGCGTGGGTGGGTAGAGTGCGGCAGCGGTGCGCGGCTGGAAAGGCGGATTGATCGCCCGCCCGTAGCCGATCAGCGGCGCGGCGGTGCCGAGCAGCAGCAGCGTACCGAGGACCGGGAGCCAGTGTCGCGCGGCGGGGAGGCGCGCGGGGAGCCAGCGGAGGAGGCGGTCGGTGCCGATCGCCGCGACGAGCGCCCAGAGGAGCGCCCAGACGAAGAGCATCCGCCCGAGGGGTCGGAAGTAGGCGAGGCCGGGGATGAATGCCGTGCCGAGCCAGGTGAGCGGCGTGCCGAGGACGTAAAGGGCCAGCGCCGCCGCCGCCGCGAGCGCGCCGCGACCGTCGCGACGGGTCAGCGCGAGGGGGGCCAGCAGCAGCGGCACCCAGCCGACGAACCAGAGCGCGTGGTTGAGGGTGCGGTCGGTCGCCGGGAGTTCCGGGCGGAGGATCGCGCCCAGGGCGACGAGTGGCACCCGCCAGGAGGTGACATAACGGTCGTATGATGCGCTGATGCGCGCCATCTGTCCCGCGAGTTCGAGCGTCGGCAGGAGTTGCACCGCGCCGAACCCAAGTCCGACGATCGCGGTGAGGATTGGCAGGGCCAGCAGGGGGGTGAGGTTGCGAGCGCGCAGCTGTGGCGAGGTAGACCCCCGCCAGCCGCGCACGAGCGCCCCGAGGAGCAGCGCGCCGTAGTAGCAGCCGACCGCCAGCCAGGCGACGAGGGCCATCAGGATGTTGCTGCCCAGGAGCATCGCGCCGAGCGCCGCGCCGGTCCAGGCAGCGGCGCTTGCCGAGCGCCGCTGGACCGTCTCGCGCGCGCCGAGGAGCGCCAGCGGCAGCAGCGCCGTGATCGCGGCGATGTGGCCGAGGAGGAGCCAGCCGAGGGTGAAGCTGTTGAACATCCAGACGGTCGCGCCGAGGAGGGCGGCGATCTCGCCGAGGCCGCGTCGGCGCAGGAAGAGGCGCATCGTCAGGCCGCTCGCCCAGACGTGCAGGAGCAGGAAGAGATCCTGCGCCCAGGAGGGGGGGAGGAGCCGGGTCAGGAGCAGGCGCGGGGGATAGAGCAGATTCGTCTCGCCATTGGCGAAGAAGGGGTGCCCGCCGAAGGTGTAGGGATCCCAGAGGGGGAGTTCGCCCGCGCGCAGCGCCGCGCCCGCGAAGACGATCCAGGGGTAGAAGGTGTCGGCCTGATCGGTCTGCGGGAATTGCTGCGGCTGCGGCGCTCCCGGCTCGTACCACGGCTCGACCAGCGCCTGGGTGAGCGACACGGCGGAGAAGGTCTGGCCGCGCAGGAGCGGCGCGAAGAAGACGAGCGTGGCGAACAGGAGCAGGGTCGTGGCGAGGAGATCGGCGCGGTGCGCGCGGAGCCAGGCGAGCGGGCGACCGCTGGCGCGTGCGGGACGCAGGGCGGTGCCAGCGACGGGATCGGCCTGCGGACGTGCGACCCTCGTTGCCACCCTCTGCCCTCTGCCCGTTGCGACGCCCGATCGCGCCCCCGGATACCGCTTGTGCCTTTTGTGCCTTCTGTGAGCAGTGTAACAAACCGCACACGACGGTCGCCAGAGCGCCGATCTGCCATCGCGCCTACTCGCTCGGACCGGGGCACTATCCGTTGTCCTTCGCCCCCCCCGGTATGAGTCGGGCGCGCCCCCCCGTAAGGGTCTGGCGTGCCGCCATCCGCCACGGCTGTCGTTGCCACGCCGTCAGCGCCGCATCGCGCTCTGCCAATTGCTCACCCTGCGCCGCCCAGGCCGCTTCCACGCGGGCGGCGTAGTCGCGGCGGTCGGCGGCGGCGATGCGGGTATTGGCGAGCTCGGTCCGGGTAGCGGTCAGCGTTTGCACTAAATCAGGCACCAGGGAGCGCGGGCCGAGCGGGCCGGGTTGGCGGCGGGTCGGCGCGGCGCAGAAGGCGGCGAGCGGGGCGATCGTGCGGTCCCAGGTGAGTCGTTCGCGCGCCAGTCGCTGTGCGGCCTGCCCGCGTGCTGCCAGTCCCGCCGGATCGGCGAAGACCGCATCGAGTGCCGCCGCGATCGCCGCGTCGTCGTCGGGTGGCACGACGAAGCCCGCATCGTAGTCGCGGATCAGCGGCGAGAGTTCGGCGTAATCGGCGTAGAGGGGTGGCAACCCGGCGTGGAGGAAATCGACCGTGCGCGTGTTGAACGCCAGCTCCCGTTCGAGGGTATGGGCGTAGAGATCGAGCGCCAGATCGGCCTCGCGGTAGGCCGCGCGCAGCGCGTCGTAGGGGAGGACGCCGCCGAGCGTGACGCGCGGGTGATCGGCGACCAGTGCGCGTAGTTCGGCGAACCACGCCGCGCCCTGCGAGTGGACCGGATGGAAGTCGGCGTGAATGAGCAAGTGCCCGCGTCCGTGGCGCTCGATCGCGGTGAGGGTGGCCCGCAAGGCGCGCAGCGGATCCTGCCAGGCGTAGGTCATCCCGGCGAAGAGGAAGCATGGCTCCGCGTTGGGGGGCGCGTGCGGCTCCCCTTGCGGATCGCAGCTGATCGGCACCACGCCGAGGCGGGCGAGGCAGTCCGCCGGGGTGAAGCCGCCGAGGAGGAGCCACGGCGCGAAGTACGGGCGCTGGCGCTCCCCGGCACAGGTGACATAATCGGCTGCCGCGAGCGCCGCCGTCTTCAGGTGGGCGAGCGCCGCGCCCTTCGCCGGGTCTTGCGCCAGGAATTCGAGGAGGAGCGGCCCGGCGAGATCGACGACCAGCGGGGCGGGACAGTCGCGGATCTGCCCGGCCAGGATCCAGCTCGACGCCACCACCACGTCGGGCGCGACCTGTGCGATCGTCTCGTTGACCGCTTCCCACTCGAAGGTGTGTGGCAATGCGGCCGCGTGGTCCTCGGGAGCGATGGCGACCAGTTGCTCGTCGAGGCTGTGGCGCGGGAAGAGCAAGGTGACCGCGTGTCCTGCCGCCTCCAGGCCGCGCGCGAGGGTCCAGGCGCGCAAGCCGCCGCCATTCGTCGGCAGGCCGGGGAGCGGCACAACCGAGTTGGCGAGGACCAGGACGTTGCTCATCGGCCCCTCGCGCAACGAGACTGCTGGATCGCCAGCCCTCGACTTCCATCACGATAGTATGAGTGATGCAACAGTCGCCGGTTCACGTCGAGTCTCTGCGCCCGCGCAACCCGCCGAGCGTGTGGCGCAGCGCCGCGCGCCAGGGGGCGCGCTGGTAGGTGGCGAGCGCATTTGCGGAGGCTGCCAGCGCCGCGCCGCGCTCCTGCCACGCCGCCTCGACCCGATGGGCGTAGGCTTCGCGCTCCTCGGCCAGGCGTTGCCAGGAGGCGCTTGTCTCCTGCGCCGTCGCGAGTGCCGCCGTCTCGTCCGCGCGCGCCGGGACCAGCGCCTCGATTGTCAGCGCGTCCGGACGGCGGACACGACGGGTGGCGTGCGCGCACCACGCCGCGAGCGGCGCGATCGTGCGGTCCCAGGTCAGGCGCTCGTCTACCAGGCGGCGGGCGTTCGCGCGGCGTGCGGCCAACGCGGCTGGATCGTCAAGCGCCGCGCCGACCGCCGCGCCGACCGCATCTGTATCGGCGGGATCGACCACGAAACCGGCGTCGTAGCGCGCGATCGGTCCCGCCAACTCCGCGTAGTCGTTGTAGAGCGGCGGCAAGCCGCAGGCGAGATAATCGACCGTGCGGGTGTTGAAGGCGAGTTCGCGCTCCGGGTTGCGCGCGAAGAGATCGAACGCCAGATCGGCGCGACGGTACTCCGCCAGCAGTTCGGCGTAGGGGCGCTGGCGCTCCGGGTGCAGGCGCAGGCGCGAGCGGCGCGCGGCCTCCTCGCGCACCCACTCGATCCACCGCGCCCCGCGCGAATGCTCGGGATGGGCGTAGAGGAAGAGATCGAGGGTGCCGCGCTCGCGGCGCTCCAACGTCTCCAGTGTCGCCCGCAGCGGCACCAGCGGGTCTTGCCACGGCAGCACCACGCCCGCGCAGAGGATCGACGGCTCGGCGTTCCCCGGCGCGGCGATGTCCGGTGCCGGATCGGGCGCGACCGAGATCGGCACGACCGCGACGCGCGTTGTCAGGTCGTCCTGGTCGAAGCCCGCCAGCGTGAGCCAGGGGTAGAAGTAGGCGCGCTGCCGCTCGCCCGCGCAGGTGACGAAATCGGCCAGCGCGAGGCCGCGTGGCTTCAGCGCGGCGAACTCCCGCGCCTTGGCGCGGTCCTGATAGAGGAATTCGAGGAGGATCGGCCCGGCGAGATCGACCGCCAGCGGGACCGGGCAAGGACCGAGCCGCGCGGCGAGGAACCAGCTGCAACAGACGACCACGTCGGGCGCGTGCCGACGGATCGCCGCGCCCGGATCGGCCCAGGAGAAGGTCTGTGGCAGCGCCGCCGCCATCGTCGCCGGATCGAGTTCGGGCGCGAGGGCGTCGAGCGGCTCGTGCGGGAAGACGAGGGTCACGTCGAGCCCCGCCGCTGCCAGGCCGCGCGCGAGGGTCCAGCCGCGCAGCCCGCCGCCATTCGTTGGCAGGCCGGGGAGCGGCACGGTCTCCGTCGCCAGTACCAGCACGCGCGGCGGGCGGGCGTTCATCGCGCCGGTTGTCGGCGGAGCGCGGTGGTGAGGGCGCGCGCCAGCCGGGGTGCCCGGTCGCGGAGGCGATTCTTCAGCGGATTGGCCGCGCGCAGCGTGCGGTCGAGCGCGTCGGTGTGCCGCGCTAATGCGCCGTAGGCTCCTTCGAGCTGGGCGACCCGTTCTTCCAGCCGCAACGCATACGCCTCGGCGTCGAAGAACTGGCGCTCGATGCTCTCCCGGTAGGCCGGGGTGGCGGAGAGGATGTCGTCGAGCTTGTCGGCCCATTCGTCGCCGAAGCGCCCCTGCAAGCCCTGCTCCAGCCCCGCGACGAAGTAGTAGTCGAGCGCCGCGCCGTAGAAGCGGCGCGGTACGCCCGGATTCCGCAGCCCGGTGACGCCCGCCTCCACCGCCAGTTCGGGGTGCTTCGACACCGCGTAGGCGGCGGAGCGCCCGTTGACGACCTGGCTGCGGAGCATCCCTGCGAGGCGCATCTCGTGGAGGTGGTAGATGATCGCCTCGTGGTCGTAGACAAGTCGGACGCCCGCCTTGTGGAGGCGATAGCCGAGCTCGATGTCCTCGTAGGCGGCGGCGGGGAAGCCCTCGTCGAAGCCGCCGAGCGCCAGCAGATCGGCACGCCAGGCGGAGACGTTGGCGGTGTAGAAGCAGCGGAAGGTTGCATCCTGCGGGTCGGTGATCTGCGCGAAGTTGAAGCGGTAGCCGGGCGAGAGGAAGGCCATGAACGGCGTCACCGTGATGTCGGGGTGCCACGCGATGTAGCCGATCGTCGCGATACCCTGGCGACTTGAGGCCGCGTGCCGCGCGAGGAGTTGCGCGTCCGGTACGCAGTCGTCGTCGGTCAGGACGACGATCGGCGCGGTCGCCGCGTTGATCCCCAGGTTGCGCGCGGCGGCGGGGCCTTTCTTCTCCTGGCGTAGATAGCGGAGGGTGTAGGGCGCGGTCGCGGCGAAGGAGCGGATCTGCTCCGGCGTGTCGTCATCCGAGGCATCGTCGCAGACGAGTACCTCGAAGGCGTCGCGCGGGAAGGCGACCTCGCGGTAGCCCTCCAGGGTCTGCCTGAGTTGTCCCCAACGATTATGCGTCGGCATGACCACGCTGACCCGGAACGCCATCCCCACTCCCCGCTCGTCGCCGTTCATACACCGGGTGGCAACTATAGGGAATCGTCCCGACGCACGCAAGCGCGCTCAGACGAACCAGCGCGCCAGCTCGCGCGCCGTACGACGACGACGACGCGCCAGGATTTGCGCCCGCTTCGCGCGGAAGCGGGGGAGCAGGCGGACGAAATCGCCGAGCGCGCCGAGCGAACTCGACTCGATCGTCAACAGCCCGGCCAGGATCTTGGCCTGATAGGGGAGGATGAAGGGGAGCGCCCGCAGGAGCGCGCCCCACTCCTCGTGCTTGACGAGCAAGGCCCAGCCGTTCTTGACCGAGTGGCGGCGCAGGAAGGGGGACATTTGGTGGCGGTCGCGCCCCAGGTGGAAGCTGCGGACGTGGCGACCGCGCGCCGCGGGTTCGTACCAGCTGTCCCAGCCGAAGAGCTGCGCGCGCCAGGCGAGATCCACATCCTCGCGGTACATCACGAAGTCGTTGTCGAAATACTCGCGCCCGCCCGGCGTGTCGAGCGCGACATCCTCCAGCATCGCGCGGCGATAGGCCGCGCAGGCCCCATCGACCCCGAAGATCGGCCCCGCTTCCGTGCAATTGTCTCGCGCCGGGCGACGATTGCCGCGCAGCCAGGGGCGGCGACTGCGGAAGATCATCAGCCCCGCGCTGTCGATCAGCGCATCGTCCGGGACTGGCGCGGTGGCGTGGGCCGCCGCGAAGTCCTCCTCGGCGAGGAGCAGCAGCCTGCCATTGACCGAACCGACCGTCGGCGCGCGCGCGAAGACCGCCATGACGGCGGAGACGAAGTCCGGCGCGAGGAGCACATCGGGGTTGACCGTGAAGATGACGTCCGCATCGGCCACGGCGATCAGTTCGTTGTGCGCGCGTGCGTAGAAGTGGTTGCGGGCGAAGGCCACGACGCGCACCCCGCGCGCCTGCCAGGGGACCAGCCGCGCCCGCGTATCGTCGGTCGAGGCGTTGTCGATCACCGTCAGGGTGACGTGCGGATAATCTTGCGCCAGCAGACAGGCGAGGCAGGCGTCGAGCTGCGCCGCGCTGTTGTGCGTCAGGACGTGCAGGGCCGCGCGCATCATCGCGAGTCCCCATCGCGCGGCGGCGTCGAGACGAACGCGCCGCGCGGCCCCCGATAGCGGATGCGCGCGCGCGGCCCCTCCGGGCGGCGGTAGGGGAGGCCGTCCGCCGTGTCCGGGTCGAAGTTCGGGTTCCAGAAGGGGTCGTCGTAGTCGCGCCAGGGCCAGTCCACGTCCGCCACACTCGGCAAGGCCGGGAGCAGGGCGCGGCGGTCGAAGCGCGCCAGTGGTGTGAAGATGATCGCGTAGCCCGCCCCCTCGCTCGCGCGGAGGCAGAGATCGACCCAGGCCAACTCCGGTGGCAGATCGTCGCGCCAGCCGCCCAGTTCCGCCCAGGTCGCGCGCCGGATCGCGGATGCGCCGAGCGCGGTGGCGCTGACCTCGCGCGCCAGATCTTTCAGGTTGAGGTAGAAATCGCGCGTCGGCAGCGTCGCGATGCCCGCATAGGCGTGGCGCGGCTGCCCGCCCGCGCCGATGACGATGCCTGCCTGCGCCACCGCGCCCGCCGCGAACGTCTCCCCGCCGACCACACCCACGGAGGGGTAGCGCAACTGCGCCAGCAGCGTCTCGATGGCTCGTTTTTCCAGTCGCGCCGCCGCGTCGAGGAAGATCAGGAATTCCCCGCGCAGCGCCGCGACCGAGTCCCGCTGCGGCGGATCGCCGGGACGCTGCGCGAGGCGATCGGCGGGGGCGAGCGGCAGGTGCGCCAGATCGCGGATGACGATGCCGGGTGTCCGCAGCGCCGCCCGCCACACGCGCCCCTCGCCCATCACGACGAGCGACACCGCGACCCGGCCCGGCGCGCGATGCCGCGTGACGAAGAGCCCGTTGAGGTGGCTCGGTTCGAGTCGCGCGGCGAGGCGACGGCGCGCGAGCGCATGCCCGAGCGCCCGCTCCGTGGCGATCAGCGTGTAGGGCTTGGCCGAGGCCACACCGGCGGTGGAGCCGGGGACGATCCGCCAGGAGTAGAGCTGGCGCGGCAGATGCGCGACCGCGCGCGCGTGCTCCGCGAGGCGCAGGAAGAGATCGTAGTCCTGGCTCCCGACCGTGGACGAATGGAAGCCGCCGAGCGCCTCCACCAGCGTGCGGCGCGCGGCGGCGAGGTGGGTGACATAGTTGCAGGAGAGGAGCAGGGTCGGGGACCACGCGGGCTTGAAGAAGGGCGCGACGCGGACCCCTTCCTCGCTCAACTTGTCCTCATCGCTGTAGGCCCAATCGACGAGCGGCTCCGCCGCGACGACCGCTGCGATCGCCGCCAGCGCATCCGGCGCGAGTGTGTCGTCGTGGTCGAGGAGGACCACGAACTCCCCCTGTGCGAGCGCCAGCGCGCTATTCGTCGCCGCCGCGATATGCCCCGCAGTCGGGCGGAAGACCGCGCGCACGCGCTCATCGCGCGCCACGAAGCGCGCGATCGTCGCGCGCACATGCGGCTGCGTCGAGGCATCGTCCGCGATGCAGAGATCCCAGTGCGGATACGACTGCGCCAGCACGCTCTCCAGCGCCGCCTCGAAAACGTTGGCGGGCGGGTTGTGGACGGGGAGCAGGACGCTGAGGAGCGGATTAGCGGTGATTGGTGCCGGCTGGTTAGCCGTAGAGGTGCCGAGCCAGTCGGCGTAGCGCTCCTCCGCGCGTACATCGCGCCTGTGCATCTCGCTCATCAATCGCCGCCCACGCGGACCCAGGCGCGCGATCAGCCAGTAGTAGCGCAGATGGGCCACGATGCGGACGATGAAGAGGCGCGGGTTGGTGCGGAGGAGAATCCAAGCACGTCGAATCAGGTACAAAATTCTTCCTGGACTCATACGCTCCTAGTCCTACAGTTGTCGTTGCGGGGCGGTCCAACCGCGAGACCAGTACGAATGCTGTCTCGGCACCAACAACCATGATCGAGGAGGCAAGTACGAACGCCGAAGTACGATCTCCAGGAGGAGGATACCCACTTCACGATATGACTGCAACTGTGGTGCTATCATCTGCCGCACGATGACGGCATGTCCCTGCGCTCCGCTGCCGCAGCAAGTGCTTCACCGAGGAGTACGCCGATGGACCCGCGCGCCGCGCGCTCCCTGGATCGCCTCCTGCCGCGCCTTGAGGCCCAGTACGTCCAGGCGATACCCCCCGCCGCCTGGGCCGCTTTCCGCGCGCGGTTGGTCGCGCACTTCCCGACCCTCTTCGACTGCCTGGTGCGCCTCTACGGCGGGCAATACGACTTCTTCTACCATCTGGAGAGCATCCTGGGGATGACGGTGCGCTCGTGGCTGGCCCGCCCGGAGGAATCGCGCGCGCTCGATGAGCGGCGACTGGCCGATCCCGTGTGGTTCGAGAGCGAGCGGATGCTCGGCGGCATGTGCTACGTCGAGCGCTTCGCCGGTAGCCTCGCCGGGCTGCGCGAGAAGCTCCCCTATCTCCGAGAACGCGGCCTCACCTACCTGCATCTGCTGCCGTTATTCCTCGCGCCGGATGGGGACAACGACGGTGGCTATGCGGTGAGCAGCTACCGGGAGGTCGCGCCCGCACTGGGGACGATGGCGGAGCTGGCGGAGTTGAGCCGCGAACTGCGCGCGGCGGGGATCAGTCTTGTCCTCGATTTCGTCTTCAACCACACCTCGGACGAGCATACCTGGGCGCGGCGCGCGCAGGCGGGCGACCCTGAGTATCGGGATTACTACCTGATCTTCCCCGACCGTACGCTGCCCGACGCCTACGATCGCACCCTGCGCGAGATCTTCCCCGATCAGCGGCAGGGGAGTTTCAGCTACTGGCCCGATATGGACCGCTGGGTCTGGACGACCTTCAACGATTTCCAGTGGGATCTCAACTACGCCAACCCCGCCGTCTTCCAGAGCATGGCCGAGGAGATGCTCTTCCTGGCGAATCAGGGGGTGGAGATCCTGCGCCTCGATGCGGTCGCCTTCTGCTGGAAGCGGCTGAGGACGAGTTCCGAGAATCTGCCGGAATCGCACCTCCTCGTCCGGGCGTTCAACGCCCTGGCGCGGATCGCCGCCCCGGCCCTCCTCTTCAAGTCGGAGGCGATCGTCCACCCGGACGAGGTGCGCGAGTTCATCGGCCTCGGCGAGTGCCAGATATCCTACAACCCGCTGCTGATGGCGCTCCTCTGGAACTCCCTGGCGACGCGCGAGACGCGCCTGCTGAGCGATTCGCTCCGCGATCGCCTGCGCCTGCCGGACGGCTGTGCCTGGGTCAACTACGTCCGCAGTCACGACGACATCGGCTGGACCTTCGACGATGGCGACGCGGCCCGTCTCGGCTTCGGCCCCTCCGAGCATCGCCGCTTCCTCAATGACTTCTACATCGGGCGCTTCCCGGGGAGCTTCGCGCGCGGCGTCTCCTTTCAGGAGAACCCGCGCACCGGCGACGCGCGCATCTCCGGCACCACCGCCTCGCTCGCCGGGGTCGAGGCGGCGATCGCGGTTGGGGATAGCGCGGCGCTCGATCTGGCGATCCGGCGCGTCCTCCTCCTCTACGGGGTCGCGCTCCTGGTCGGCGGCATCCCGCTCCTCTACCTCGGCGACGAATTCGGGCAGACGAACGACTACGGCTATCGCCAGGAACCCGACCACGTCGGGGATAGTCGCTGGGTCCATCGCCCCGCGATCGATCGGGCCATCGCCGCGCGCCGGGACGACCCGACGACCGTGACCGGACGCATCTACATGGGGCTACGTCAGCTGATCGCGACCCGGCAAGGGCACGCGGTCTTCGCCGGATCGATCACGGAGATCATCGAGACCGGCAACCCGCACGTCTTCGGCTTCCTCCGTCGCCACGGCGAGGCGAGCGCCGTGATCCTGGCGAACTTCACCGAGGGCGCGCAGCGGGTCGAGGCGAACACCGTGCAAGCGCACGGCCTCGCCTACGCTTTCGACGATCTGGTCGGTGGCGGGCGACTCGATCTCGGGCGGAATCTGCTCCTCGCACCCTACCAACTCCTCTGCCTGGTGCCGCGCTGAGCCCGCCATCGTGCATACACGGGTTGGTGTGACCACCGGCAAGACAGGGCGTTCCCGCCGACCTATAATGAGGGTCAGCGATCGGCGTTGCCGATCGTGCGAGTGGCGGGCGGCGACACGCTCGGTCGCCGCCGAAGGGGGAGCGCGATGCACGGCACCATGCAGGATTTTCCGCTCACACTCCAACATATTCTCTGGCGTATCGAGAAGCTCTTCCCGAAGAAGGAGATCGTCACCCTGCGCGCCGATGGCGTCCATCGTTACACCTACGGCGACTTCGTCGGGCGGGTGAAACGGCTCGCCAATGTGCTGGCCGGGCTCGGCATCGGCGCGGGCGACCGCGTCGGCACGATCGCCTGGAACAACTACCGCCACCTGGAACTCTATTACGCCGCGCCCTGCATGGGCGCGGTGTTGCACACCCTCAACCCGCGCCTCTTCCCGGAACAACTCGCCTTCATCATCAACGACGCCGCCGACCGCGTCCTCTTCGTGGACGAGACGTTGCTGCCCGCGCTCGACCGAATTGCCGGGCAGATCCCGACCGTGGAGACGATCGTCGTCCTCAGCGATGGCGGCGCACTACCGGAGCACAGTCTCGGCGAGCTGCGCGACTACGAGACGTTGCTGGCCGCCGCCGCCACGGAGTACCCCTGGCCGACCCTCGATGAGCGGAGCGCCGCCGCGTTGTGCTACACCTCCGGCACGACCGGCAATCCTAAAGGCGTCGTCTACACCCACCGCTCGCAATTCCTCCACGCCATGACCGGCCTGCAAACGAGCGGGCTGAGCCTGAGCGAGGCGGACAAGGTATTGCCGGTCGTGCCGATGTTCCACGTCAACAGCTGGGGGCTCCCCTTCGCCGCCGGGATGGTCGGGGCGACACAGGTTTTCCCCGATCGCTGGGCGGGCGATGGCGCGGCGCTGCTGCAACTGATCGCCGACGAAGGGGCCACCTTCCTGGCCGGTGTCCCGACCGTCTGGCTCGCCCTGCTGCGCCAGATTGAGGAGACGGGGGCCACGCTCCCCACGGTCCGCACGATCGTCTGTGGCGGCTCGGCGGCACCCCCGGCGCTGATCATGGGGATGGCGCGGCACGGCCTGCACGTCGTCCACGCCTGGGGGATGACCGAGACCTCCCCGATCGGCACCGTCGCCCACGCGCGCTCCTGGCACACGCCGGAGGAAGCGGCGGCGCTGACGCTGACGCAGGGGGTGCCGGTGCCCGGTGTGGAACTGCGGATCGCCGATATCGAGACGGGCGCGGAACTGCCGTGGGACGGCGCGGCCTTCGGCGAGGTGCAGGTGCGCGGCCCCTGGGTCGCCGCCGGATACTATCACGACGCCGATACCGGGAAGCTGACGGCTGACGGCTGGTTCCGCACCGGCGATGTCGCCACGATCAACCCCGATGGCTACATGGCGATCGTGGACCGTACCAAGGATGTGATCAAGTCGGGCGGCGAGTGGATCTCGTCGGTGGAACTGGAAAATACGCTGATGGCGCACCCGCGCGTGCTGGAAGCGGCGGTGATCGCGCTGCCCCATCCGAAGTGGCAGGAGCGCCCGGTCGCTTTCGTGGTGCTGGCCCCGGAGGCGCGCGGCCAAATTGACGAGGCGGAGTTGCGCGCCTTCCTCGGCGAGCGGGTGGCGCGCTGGTGGCTGCCAGACGAGATCCGCGTGATCGAGAGCCTGCCCAAGACCTCGGTCGGCAAGTTCGACAAGAAGGTGTTGCGTGCGGAGGCCGTGCCGCTCAGCGGCGATGCGGCGAAGTAACCAGGAATCCTGGCGGGTTGCCGTTGCTCTGGGGTTGAAATACCCATGAGGGGCACACTGCCCCGGCTAAGGGCGGCTATGCCGCCACAAAGTACCCCGGAGGGCAGCTACTAACTACCCCCTTCGGGGACTGGAGCGTCCCGACCGCAATGCTTACCCGGATACTGCTACAGTTCTTGCTTAGTGCTGCTATGAGTTGAGGCAGAATAGAACGATGTAGGTGGATCCGTATACGCACCCACGGTCGCATTCTGGTCGTGAGCAGCAACGCGAGGGGCGGGGGGTTATCTTCACCGCCTCTCGCGCTGTCCGAATCGCCCGTGTTGGTTCGCCCGGTGACGATTGCGTTAGCTCATCAAGGGGCGCGGATCGAAGATGACCTGGAGCGAGGCGATTTTGCCGTCGCGGACGCGGAGCCATTGGGCGATCTTCAAGGTGACGTCCGGCTTACTCACGATCTGATCGTAGATCTGGAATACATTCTCACCCTCGGCAGCGATGACATGGCGACGGACCTCACGCACGTTCGCCAGCGTCTGCTGTAATCCTGCGATGTACTCTTCGATGCCATTGGTCGTCCCCAGCACGCCGTCGAAGGTTACGTCCTCGTGCAGGAGGGGGCGTATGGCGTCGAAATCCTTCTTCGCCATCGCGGCGAAGTACGTATCGACGATCGCGCGGGCCGTGTTGGTCGTCATGGTCTGATCCTCCTCGTTCGTCGTGTGATCGCGGTCAATCTCATCTGCGCTCGATAAGCGTTACCGTCCCTCGCCCCGTAGCACGGCACAGGCGACCTACACCCAGCGTAGCAGGCGAATGGCGACACCCTTATGTCACCGTTCTGCATAGTGATCCAGAATCTCCTGCGCGGCCTGCCGTAGCAATTGACGTAACTCTTCTGGCGCATCCACCCGCGCCTCGGTGCCGAGACTCAGCACGATCCGCACCAGCCAGGCATAGTCCACCGTGTGCAAACGCAGCCTGATTTGGCCCGCTCCCGTTGCCGTCCGCTCGATGTATTTCGCCAGGTGTTGTTCGCGCTCCAGTCGCAAGACGCCGCGCGCGGTCAGATCGATCCGCACTTCGGGGAATGCGGGATCGACGTGGGTTCTGCTGACCTCCAGGCTTTCCGTGTCTCGCGGCGGCAGCGCCCCGCGCGCCTCCAGCATGCGGTCGACACGGTAGGTGCGCGTTTCCCGGCGCTCGTGGGAATAGGCTTCGCAGTACCAGAGCCCGTCCGCCGTACGCAAGTGGAGCGGCAGCAGGGTCTGATGCGATTCTCCGTTCTCCGAGCGATAGATCACCGCGACCCATCGCTCCTGGCGTGCGCTCTCCACGAGTCGATCGAGGAAGGGGGTCGGGTAGGGCCGCGAAGGGATATCGATGGAGAGGGTTTGCTGCACGCGATCGAGGTGCGCGCGCTCGTGGCGCGGGAGGAGAGTATCGACTTTGGCGAGGAGCGACTCGCGATCCTCTTTGTAGGGCGTCTCGGCCAGACGCGCGAGGCCACCGAGCGCCAGACGCAGCAGGAGCGCCTCGTGCAACGTCAGGGCGAGGGGCGGCAGGGAGTAATCCGGCGGCAGGGTATAGCCACCGGACGCCCCCAGGTCGGCCACGATCGGGATGCCCATCTCGGACAGCGCCTGAACATCGCGCAGCACCGTGCGCCTGGAAACCTCGAAACGCCGGGCGAGTTCCCCTGCCGTGCGCTTCCTCTCTTGGAGGAGTAAGAGGATCGCGGTCAGGCGGTCGATACGATTCATCGTGCCCTCGCCCCGCAACGCCCGGCTTCTGTTGTCGTCGCCGCGCGCCCGGCGTTAATGCGGCGCACGATAGAGGGTCGAGGTCGGCGGGATCTCCATCAACTCGATCTGATTGCCATCGAGGTCGTTGATGAAGGCGAGTCGCTGCGCCGCCCGTCCGGCGCGCGGCGGCGCGTTCGGCGCGATGCCGAGGGTCGCGAGATGGGCCAGCGTCGCCGCCAGATCGTCCACCACCAGGCAGATGTGGACGTAGCCGAGCGCTCGCTCGACCGGCGGCGGTGGCGCGTTGCCGCCTGGGAAGAGTTCGATGAACTGGCCGGGGGCGAACTCCAGATAGATCAGTTGCACGGTGCCGTCCGGGTCGATCCCCCGGAATGCCTCGCGCGCGCCGAACGCCGCGCCGTACCACCGCTTGCTGCGCTCCAGATCGCGCACGCGGAAGGCCACATGGCCCAGTTGTGTCGTTGTCGCCATTCCCCAGCCCCCCCCACAATGTCGCGCCCCCGGTCGCCGCTGGCGTCAGACACACGATCGTAGACCCAGGCGAACATACCACAATCATCACCGTCAGCGTGGTGCCCTCTGGCTTCACCGGTGGATGAACGAGGAGGGTGGCCCAGAATCGCTCCGGGCCACCCTCCTCGTTTGTTGTTGTTGCGCGACTCTAGATGCGGGAGCGCGGGTCCAGCGCGTCGCGCAGGCCGTCGCCGATGTAGTTGATCGAGAGCACGGTGAGGAAGATCATCAGGCCGGGGAAGAGCGCGATGTGCGGCGCGAACTCCAGCTGATCCTTCCCGTTCGCGAGCATCGAACCCCAGGTCGGCACATCCGGCGGGAAGCCAAGGCCGAGGAAGGAGAGGGACGACTCGCTGATGATCGCCGCGCCGACGGCGAGGGTCGCCGCCACGATCACCGGGGAGAGGACGTTCGGCAGGATGTGCTTGAAGATCTGGCTCGACTCGGTCGCGCCGATGCAGCGCGCCGCCTCCACGAACTCCTTCTCCTTCAGGGCGAGGAACGACGCGCGGACGAGGCGCGCGACCGGCATCCAGTTCAGAAAGCCGATGACGGCGACGATCAGGATCAGGATCCCGTTCTCCACGCCGAAGGCTTTCTTCAGCTTGTCGGAGTAGAGGTAGCTGATCAGCAGCAGCAGCGGCAACTGGGGCAGCGCGAGGAAGAGATCGGTGATACGCATCAGGAGCGAGTCGGCCCACTTCCCGAAGAAGCCGGAGATCGCGCCGACGAGCGTGCCGATCGTCACCGAAACCACCATTGCCATCAACCCGACAAGGAGCGACTTTCGCCCGCCGGAGAAGACGCGGGCCAGCATGTCGTGGCCCAGATCGTCGTAGCCCATCGGGGCGGTGAGGGCCGGGGTCTTCGATGAACTGAGGATGTCCAGCGCCTGGGGATTCTTGGTATAGATGAACGGTCCGAAGATACAGGCCAGGATGATGATCGTCAGGATCGCCACCCCGGTCAGCGCCATCTTGTGTTTGCGGAACTGCCGCCAGGCATCGCTCCAGAGGGTGCGCGGCTTGCGTACCTTCGCGCCCCCGGCAAGGGTGCCGCGCTGGCGTAATGCGCCCGCTGCGCGTGCTGTATCGGTCACTTCGGCCATCGCTCTTCCTCCCTCATGGCACCGGGCAATTCGCCCTTACCGTGCCGGTCGTGTCCTGTGCGCGGTCAGCCCGCGACCCGGCTCGGCTTAGCTGAACTTGATGCGCGGATCGAGCGCGCCGTAGACCACGTCGGCGACGAGGTTCGAGAGCACCACCAGGATCGAGATGATGAAGACGACCGACATCACCACCGGCGTATCGCTCGAGCCGAGCGACGTGATCAGGAGCGAGCCGATACCCGGCACGCGGAAGATCTGCTCGGTGATGATCGCGCCGCCGAAAAGGCCCGGCAGTTGCAGCGCGATGATTGTGATGACCGGGATGAAGGCGTTGCGGACGACGTGGCGCATGATGACGGTGCGCTCGGTGAACCCCTTCGCGCGAGCGGTGCGGACGTAATCGAGCTTGATGTTCTCGAGCATCGAGGCGCGGGTGTAGCGCATCAGCGTCGCCGCCTGGAAGATCCCGAGGATCAGGACCGGCAGGGCGGCGAAACGGAGCCGCTCTCCCAGGCCGAGGAGCCCGGTATCGGCGGTCTGGGACTCATAGATGAATGGCAGCCAGCCGAGCTTGATCGAGAAGAGGAGGATCGCCAGGAGGCCCGAGAAGAAGGTCGGGATGGAGAAGCCGAAGAAGGCGATGGTCGTCGCGACCTGGTCGAAGATGGAATACTGCTTCACCGCCGACAGCACCCCGATCGGCAGGGCGATCAGCAGGCCGAGTATGAACGCCAGCCCCATCACGAAGATGGTGGTGCCGATACGGCCCACGACGAGGCCACGGACGTCGGTGCGCGAAGCGAAGGAGAAGCCCCAGTCGCCGCGCACCCAGGAGGTCGCCCACTTGGCGTACTGCACCGGGATCGGATCGTCCAGGCCGAGCTGCTTGCGGATGTTCAGGCGCACCTCCGGCGGCACCGAGGGGTTCGCCGCGAACTGCGACATCGGGTCGCCTGGGGCGAGTTTCAAGATCGCGAAGATGATCATGCTGATCACGATCAGCGTGGGGATAGCGGTCAGCAAACGCCGGATGATGTACGTACCCAACGGATCCCCCCTCTTAACACACTCGCCAACCCCGAACGAGCCCTTCGGTAATGAATAGGACGCACGCCTCCGGGCAACTGTTCCCGGGTGCGCGCCCATCTACCCCGCAATCACCGAGCCGCCATTCGTTGTATGCTGCCTACTCGGCGACCTCTCCCCGTCGCCGGTGTCGAGGATGCTCGACAGTTGTGGCAAGGCAATAAACGAATATGCCAGAGGGTTACCGAAAGGATCCTCCAGCATGTGCATTGCTGACGAATGGCGAGCGAAACGCGGGTACGTAACGGAATTATAGCGGACAGCGGCACGCTGTCAAATGGCGCAAGGCTCAGGAAAAGGAACGGGTTTTGGGCGAGTGGCACAAGCTAAGCCTATACTACGCTCTATCAGCGACGTAGAAGCGTTTTTGGTGCCAAATGGAGGATATAATGATAGACCGCGCGATCGATACCGTCGCGATCATCGGCGTCGGGATCATGGGGTCCGGGCTGGCGGCGGAGTGGGCTGCGGGCGGGCGACAGGTGACAATCTTCGGGCGCGATGCCGCTCGCGCCGGTATCGGGCGCGAGCGTGCGGCGGCGGCGTTGCAGACGCTGGAGCGGGGGGGCTTACTCCCCGCCGGGGGCGCGGACGTGGCGCGGGCGCGGATTCGCCCGGCGATCACGTTGGAGATGGCGGTGGCGGGGGCCGACCTGGTGCAGGAGAGCATCCCCGAGGATCTGGCGTTGAAGCGCGACCTCTTCGCCACCCTCGATCGCCTCTGCCCGGCGGAGACGATCCTCGCCTCCAATACCTCCGGCCTGCCGATCTCGCGGATCGCCGAGGGGCTGACCGGCGCGGCGCGGATCATCGGGATGCACTATCTGAATCCGCCGCACCTGATGCCCCCGGTCGAGGTGATCCCCGGCGCGGCGACCGCCCCGGAGACGATCGCCCGCGCGCGCGATGCCCTGCTTTCCTTGAAGAAGTCGCCGCTGGTTGTCCGCAGCGAGGTGCCCGGTTTCCTTTGGAATCGCCTCCAATTCGCCCTCGCGCGCGAGGCGTTCTGGCTCGTCGAGCAGGGTGTCGCCACGATGGAGGAAGTCGATCTGGCGATGCGGCAGGGGTTGGGACGGCGCTGGGCGATCGCCGGGCCGTTCGCCTCGCTCGATCTCGGTGGCATCGACACGATGGCCCGCGTCGCCGAGTATCTGCTGCCGGAATTGAGTACCGCGCAGACGCCGCCGCACTTCCTCGATGAGCGGATCGCGGCGGGGCATTACGGCGCGAAGACCGGTGCGGGCTTCTATCCCTGGCCCGCCGAGCGCCATGCCGCCGCGCTCGCCCGGCGCGACGCGATGCTGCTGGCCGCGCTGCGTGCCGACCGCGAGGAGAGCGCCAGGGCGACAGAGTCGCCGTCCGCGTAGGATACCGCGATACAGGGGTGCTACCACCGCAGCGCCCGGTCGTGTGTGTGCGCCGATGAGCGAGCCGCAACTGTTGCCAGCGTCCGATGAAGGAATCGCCACCCGGGTCGCCGCCCCGGTCGATGTCGCCTATCGCGCTCATCTGGAACGGCTGCTGGACGATCTCCTCGCCTGAGCGGCGCGGCTGCGCGTGGCCTTGTCAGCGGCATCGCCCGAACGGTGGTATCCGGGACCGAAGCGCGGGCGAAGTTGCCGCACACCTGTCCTCTTTACGGCCTTCTGCGCGGCGGGCAACCATCGCGCCATCACGGCGTTATAGCAATGCTGTGTTAGCGCTTGATAGGAGGGTGGGGGACGCCGTATGCGACAGCCGAGAACTGCGATGGATGAGCCGGTTTCCCGCGCCGAACTCCTGGCGATGCAGGCCGAGTACGATCGGAAGCTCGCCGCGCTGAGTGGGGCATCGGCAGAGTCGCGGCGTTCGCGACCGCAGCGGCGACGACTCTTGCTGCTCCTGCCGCTGGTGGTGTTGCTGGCCCTGGTGCCGGTTTCCATCCGCGCCGCCAATCCCTTCAACGATCTGACTGGCAGTGTCCACGACCCGAACATCGACGCGATCTACAATGCCGGGATCACGACCGGCTGCGTCCCCAACGTCTCGTACTGCCCGACCGCCAACGTTACTCGCCAGGAGATGGCCTCGTTCCTGGCGCGCGCGGCGGGACTCGGCACCAACCCCCCGGTCGCCAACGCCAAGACCGCGCAGACGGCGATCAGCGCGACCACAGTCGGTGGCTACGCGCCGAACGCGCTGATCCGCGCCGCGCAGGCGACTAGCACGTATACGCGGGACACCAATGAGTTCACGGTCGTCTCGGTCTTCAACAACAGCAGCGCCCCGCTCGATCCGATCGCCTCGGTAGGGATCACCGCGCCGGGGGCCGGGTTCGTTGTCGTCAACGCCACGCTCGGCCTCTCGATCGAGCCGTCCAGCACTGGCGGCACGTCGAGTAACACGGTCGGCTTCGCGCGCTTGCGCGATACCAGCGCGGTCAGCACCGGGCTTGCCTCTCCGCTGCTGAGCACCGCCACCGGCAATGGCTCGCAGGCGACCACGCTCGGCCCCACCTATGTCTTCCCGGTCGCGGCGGGGGCGCACACCTTCGTCCTGGAAGCGCAGAAGAGCGGGACCGGGACCGTCAGGGTCTTCGATGGCGTGGTCACCGCCCTCTTCGTCCCCTTCGGTTCGGGCGGCGCGGGGACGTTGGAGGAGGGCCAGCCGTAAGTCGCGCCACACCGGCTGCCCGCACAGCGATCGGCAATGCAGCGCCGCCGCTTCCGAATGGAGCGGCGGCGTTTGCGTTCGTGTATCGATCGGTATGGGTGCGAAGGCCGAGCGGCGATCAGCCGCCACCCCCGTAGCGGTGCCCGTCCGGCGCTTCCTGCTCGTTGACCTGCGGCCAGACGAAGACGAAGCCGAGCTGGCGGAGGGTGCTTTGGAACTCGCCCCGTAAAGTCTCGTTCCGGTAAACCTGATTGGGCGTCGGTCGAGACACGTTAGTGAGGCAATAGGCTGCCAACGCCCCCGCCGCCTCGCCGATGTTCCACTCCACCGGATGCAGCCGATAGCAGCCGTTCGTGACGTGGGTCGTGCCGATATTCTTGCAGGCGGGGAGGAGATTCTTGACCTTGTCCGCCTGCTGGATGAACGCACCGAGCGGGATCTGGAAGCGGTAGCTCGCCACATCGACGTAAGTGCGCCCGTTATAGAGGCTGCTGCCGTCGCCGTGACTCGGGTGCAAATCGATACGATAGTAGCCGATGCCAACGCTATCGGGAAAGGTCTCAGCACTCGCGGGGAGATTGCGCTGTTGGCGCTCGTCCGCGCCAACATATTTCTCATAGATCGGGAACGCCGCCTTGATCCGCCGACTCTCGCGTATATAGACCGATTTGGCAAAGCCATCTTTGGTGCCGGTGATATCCGGGCGTGTGCGGAGGCCGGGATAGCCGATGCCGTTACCATCGGGGTGTGGAGCCTCGGTCTGCATCCAGTACAGCAGCGACATACTGAGTTCCTTCGCCTCAGTTAGTGCCGTCTGCTTGTCGATGGTAATCCCCTTCGGCCCGACGAGTGGCGTGAGCCAGTAATCGGTCTGCGGCCAGTTGGCGAGGGTAACGTCGCTCGGATAGACGCCGGAGAGGCATTGGTCATGCCAGAAGATGCGGCGGTAGTGCCACATGTCGCCGTTCAAGTCCTGGCTCGTCGGTCCCTCGAAGAGGTAGCGTGTGCGTGGTTGTAGCGTTTCTGGGTGCGTATCGGTCCAACTGAGAAGCTTACCCGGCCAAGGTTGCTTGAACTTCGGGGTGAAGTCTCTCCACTTAGCGTCGTAATTGTTTGGTTTGTTGATCGTGAAGTCCTCGCCGGGGATGTATTCCATCGGGAAGCACCAGCTGACCGCCTGCTGATCGAGCGGTTGTGCGGCCCCCGTCAGCGCGTGCAACTCCTTCGAGTCGGCGGGCTGATCTTGCTGGCTCTCCGCGCCGGTCACGAAATCGACGTTCGCCAGCGGCAGCAGATCGCCGAGTTCGGTGGCATCGAGGACATATGCCGCCTGCACGGTGCGGTCGATATTGCCCGCGCTGAGGTCGGTGAAGGTGACGGCGTTGATCTGATCGCCGCTGCCGTTCAGCGTCACGCTCTTCGGCATATGGCGCAGCAGCACCGTCAGCTTGCCGCTCGCCTGATAGGGCTTGAGGGTCGCGGTCAGCACCGCCAGCGCCACCGGCGCTTCGTGGCAGAGGGCGCTGACGATCCCCATGCCGGGATTCAGGTAGGGGCTGGCGTATGGCGTCTTACGCAAGGCATAGTTCTGCCGATAGAAGCCCCGCACATCGTTGCGGAACTGCCGGTAGCTCGCCGTGCAGCCGGTCGTCTCGATCCACCGATTCTCGTCGGGCGGCACCGCCTGCGCGGTCAGCTGCCCGCCGAGCCAGTCGGTCTCCTCGGTCAGGATGACGCTGCGCCCGAGCTTCAACGCCGCGAGCGCCGCCGCGACCCCGCCGACCCCGCCCCCGGCGATCAGGATGTCCGCGCTCAGCGTATCCGCCGCGCCGACCGCGTCGGTCCGGTAGGCGATCGCACCTGCCCCGGCGCTCATCGCCGCCAGCGCCGCCGCCGACCAGCCGAGGAATTGTCGCCGTGTCACCTGTCCATCGCGCGGCATCGAATCGTCCCACCCCTACTACCAGCGAATATCGCAACCCTGTTGTACAACGATCCGTCGTGCAGTTGGTTGCCCCACACACGATGGCGAGGAACCGCAGTCGCCGCTTCTGCGCTACCACGTAGTCATGCCGCACTGGGATCAGCGCCATCAAGGCCGCCAATACCGCCCCTACGTCCAAACCGGGGGCGCGATTTGCCCTTGACCAGCGCCGAAAAGCGTGTACCCTTCTCCCTGTGTGAACGTAAACGCTATGGGGGCCACGGGGAGGGGAGATGACCGATCAGCCGTTCGACATGAAGCATAAGAGCCGGACGCTCTTCGAGGGGCGCGATCGCGCGGCGGCGCGTGCCTACCTGAAGGGGATGGGCTACACCAACGAGGATCTCGCCAAGCCGATCATCGGGATCGCCAACACCTGGACCGAGACGATGCCGTGCAACCTCAACCTGCGCCGCCTCGCCGGCTTCATCAAGCAGGGGATTCGCGCCGCCGGTGGCACGCCGATGGAATTCAACACGATCGCGATCAGCGACGGGATCACGATGGGCACCGAGGGGATGAAGGCTTCGCTGGTCAGCCGCGAGATCATCGCCGACTCGATCGAGCTCGTCGGGCGCGGGCACATGTTCGACGCCGTGATCGCCCTGGCGGCCTGCGACAAGACGATGCCCGGCGCGGCGATGGGGATCATCCGCCTCGATGTGCCGAGCATGGTTGTCTATGGCGGCACCATCATGCCCGGCAACTTCCGGGGCAAGGACGTCACGATCGTCGATATCTTCGAGATGATCGGGGCGGTCGCCGCCGGGCGCGCGACCGACGCCGATCTCGATGAGTTGGAGACCGTCGCCAGCCCCGGCGCGGGCGCGTGCGGCGGGCAGTACACCGCCAATACGATGGCGACCGTCTTCGAGCTGATGGGCCTCTCGCCGCTCGGCACCGCCTCGGTCCCGGCGGTCGATCCGCGCAAGGACAAGGTCGGCGAGCGGGTCGGGCACCTGATCATGGACATGCTGCGCGAGGGGATCCGCCCGAGCGACATCCTCACCCGCGCCTCGTTCGAGAACGGCATCGCCGCCGCCGCCGCGACCGGTGGCTCGACCAACGTCGTGCTGCATCTCCTGGCATTGGCGCGCGAGGCGAACATCCCGCTGACGATCGACGATTTCGACCGCGTGAGCAAGCGCACCCCGCTGATCGCCGACCTCAAGCCGGGCGGGCGCTACACCGCCGCCGATGTCGATCGGATCGGCGGCATCCAGGTCGTCGCGGAGCGGCTGGTCGCGGCGGGGCTGGCCGATGGCGCGCAGCGCACCGTCACCGGGCGCACCCTGGCCGAGGAGTCGGCTGGCGCGATGGCGATCCCCAATCAGGATGTGCTCGCCCCCGTCTCGGACCCGATCAAGGAGACTGGCGGGCTGGTGATCCTGAAGGGGAATATCGCCCCCGAGGGTTGCGTCGTCAAGGTGGCCGGACACGAGCGACCGTATCACCGTGGCCCTGCGCGTTGCTTCGACCGCGAGGAAGACGCGATGACGGCGGTCACCAGCGGCGCGATCAAGGCGGGCGACACGATGGTGATCCGCTACGAGGGACCACGGGGCGGGCCGGGGATGCGCGAGATGCTCGGCGTCACCTCCGCCGTTGTCGGTGCGGGGCTCGGCGACACGGTCGCGCTCCTCACCGACGGGCGTTTCTCCGGGGCCACGCGCGGCCTGATGATCGGCCACGTCGCGCCGGAAGCGGCGCTCGGTGGCCCGATCGCCGCGATCCGCGATGGTGACATGCTCGAGATCGATATCGAGGGTCGCGGCCTCAACTTCGGCATCTCGGACGACGAGTTGGCGGCGCGGCTCGCGGATTGGACCCCGCCCGCACCGAAGTACACCAGCGGCGTCTTCGCGAAGTACGTCGCGCTCGTCTCCTCGGCGTCGGAAGGGGCGGTCACGCGCGCGCCGCAGTAATCCGCAAGGGTTCTGCTCCGACGATTCGGCCCCACCCTCGCGCCACGCAGTTGGCGCGGGGGTGGGGCTTTTTCTCCGCCTATTCAGCCTGTTCCGCGCGACGAGGTTGTTTGCCACGCGCCACCGCGCCCGCCACGGTTGGGGTGCTGTGCTACACTCCACCCCCGAAACGAAAGGGATGCGGGGGGGCATGGACCGGGGGCGACTGGGCGCGGTGCTGCGAGGCTGGGCGGAGGCGCGGGGCTGGCGGGGTGGGCTCGCCCCCTTGCTCGCCCTGATCGCCATGTCGGCGGCGAGCGTGGCGCTGGCCGGGGCATTGATCGTCCTGCTCCTCCTGCCGAAGGGGGGCGGCACGCCGGCCCAGAGCAACGATACGGGGACATTGCGCGAGCTGAGCGCCACCGCCGTGGCGGCGGCCGGGTCGGCCGGGCCGACCGCGATCCCCTCGTCGCCAGAAAGCTCGTCCGCGCCAACCTCGACAACTGGAGGGTTGCCTTCCCCGACCCCGACCCCCGGCCCTGCGCCGAGCGCCGCACCGACCGCGCCCCCGGCGGTTGCGGCGACGCCGAGCGCCCTGCCGACCCTCGCCGCGACTGCAACTGGGACCGTACCGCCGAGTACCGCCCCGACGGTTGTGGCATCCGGCGCGACGCCCAGCGCCGCGCCGACTGCCGCTTCCACGCCGCGAACGACGCCGACGCCGCGCGCCCCGCTCCTGCCACCGCCCGCGATCGGCGCACGGAGCGCGATCGTCTGGGATGCGACGGCGGGCGTCGAACTCTTCTCGAAGAACCCCGATGAGGCGATCGCCCCGGCGAGCACGGCGAAGATGCTGACGGCATTAGTGGCGTTGGACCTGCTGAAACTCGACACCCGCATCACCGTCGACCCGCGCGATGTCAGCCGCCCCGAGGACAACGAATCGACGATGGACCTGGTCGCGGGGGATACGCTGACCTTCGGCGATCTGTTGTACGGCATGTTGCTCAATTCGGGGAGCGACGCGGCGCGCACCGTGGCGCGGGCGGGCGGATTGGTCCTCCTCGCGGGCGCGCCGGGCGATCCGATTCAGCGCTTCATGGACGAGCTGAACGCGCGCGCGGTCCAGATCGGGGCCACGAACTCGCATTTCGTCAATCCGCATGGCGACGACGCGCCCGGCCAGTACAGCACCGCGCGCGATCTGTTGCGGATCGCCGACGAGGCGCTGAAACGCCCCGACTTCGCCCGCGTCGTCGCCACACCCACGATCACCGTTAAGACGGTCGATGGCGCGCGCAGCTTCGCGCTCCGCAACACCAACGAATTGCTCTTCAGTCGCCCCGGTATCCACGGCGTCAAGACCGGCACGACCCCGGAGTGTGGCTACTGCCTCGTCGCGGCGCAGTGGCGGGCCAGCGGGCGGGTCATCGCGGTCGTCCTCGGCGCGGCGGATCGCGTCGCCGACGCGACGATCTTGCTCGACTGGGTCAACGCGGCCTATCCGTAATCGCCGCGCGCAAGGGCTGCGCGCTCGTCCCCCTCACCCCCGCCGCCCGGCGGGCAGTAGCTCCCACCCATGAAGGGCGCAATGCACCCATGAAGGGCGCAATGCCTCCGGGGGACCCGCCCAGCCGAGGAGCGGGGGCAGGTTCAACCCTACCGGTGATTGGGTGATTGCGAAATGCGGCCCTTGCGCGCGTCGCTTAGTGCTCCATTTCGCAAATACGTGGCAGGTCAGGCGGCCTCCGCGAGGTCCATCTCGGGACGTGGGACCACCGCGGGCGGTGCGTCGGGCAGTTGCGCGAGACGGCGCTCCAGGTCGGCGCGGG
>JAABUM010000956.1_pt1 | contig 46204 bp, 28 predicted proteins | sample 5559161 | NCBI WGS metagenome assembly JAABUM01 (sample SAMN10711868, study PRJNA513369) | rock metagenome | isolation source: Antarctica rocks | place: Antarctica: Victoria Land, Siegfried Peak nord
GAGTGCCTCGTCCAGCCGCCACAGGCGATCCTTGCCTTGGCTTGATGCGCTTCGCGCGCTGGACGAGGCACTCGCTGACGCTTCGCGTTCCCGTGTAGCTTCCAACGTAAGATGCGCTATACGACAAAACAACCGGAACCGCTATTTAGTGCTGCGTTGGAAGAAGTCGTCACTTTTACCGCATCAATCATACGGCGAAAGTGACAACTTCTTCCTGTTGCATTCATTCGCTCGAAAAAGGGCCTTTAACCCCAAAAACCGCCAGTCACCGGGCGCGAACTTCGCGTGCTGCTTGTTCCGGCAATTCCAACATGAACAGATTGAATGGTAAAAACCGCTTTTATGGCGTGGCCGCTTTGTTGTCCGCGAGTGCCTTTACGCCTCCGGCCCATGCTGGCGGCGTGCATGACATCACGCTGAACTCCATCCCTCTCGCGCGAACGCCCATCGTCGTGGACGGCAATCTGTCCGACTGGCCCGATACGCGGCCCGCCCCATTTGTTCCCATTGACGCGGGGCTGGACAGTTCGAGTTCTCCGGCTCTGGCCCAACTGCGCCGCCAGCACAACTCGGCGACCCTGCAAGCCGCTTACGACGCGAAGGCGCTTTATATCGGGTTGGTCTGGAACGGGCTAACGCCCGGCAAAGCGGCTTCGGTTGTGTTGCACATCAAGACCGACCGCGTGACTCACCTTCGCATCGCGCCTCTGCTTGCGGGGAAACCTCAAGGGGTTCAGGAGCGCATGGACGATCAACCGAACTGTCAAAACGCAAGCGGAGCAACCAGCGTGACCGGCGTGCCTCTTGATGGAGCCGTCACGCAGGAGATTCGCATCCCCTGGTCGCAGCTAAGCCAATCCGCCAAACCCGCGACTTCTTTGACGCTCGCCGCTGATCTGGAATGGCCCGACTTAACGCAGCCTTTTATCCAGCAACTTCCAACCGAAGTGCTGCACGGCAACACGCACCTGACGGCGTGTTTTCTGACTTCGCCTGCGCGGTTGTTCGGGCGCGACCAGTATTTGGGCAACCCGAACGATTGGGGCACCTTGAACTTCATGGATGGGCCGCACGCGAACGCAACGCAGGAGTCAACGCTCGCTTCGGGCGCGACCGAGACTTTCGTTTCGCTCGTTCAAACGCCTGTTAAGGTGGATGGGCAGCTCGGTGAATGGAATCCGACGCAATTTCAGTCGGTCACGTATGCACCGGGATTTCTCGGCGACCGTTACAACATGAAGATCGCCGCGTCTTATGACGCGAACTTTTTGTATGTCGCCGCGCACGCGAAATCTCCGGACGGGCCGTTCAACTCCAAACCCGAAGCGACGCAGGCCGGTTACGCGGGCGGCGATTGCCTTCAACTCCGGCTCAACAACGGAAAAACCACCGTCAACCTGGGCGCATGGTTCGATTCGGTTAATAAAAAACCGGCTTTAACCGTTGATAACCACGACTTGCCCAACCCCTATTTGCTCAGTCAAGGCGCGCAGGAAGCGTTCAAGAGCGATGCTGACGGGCAAGGCTACTCGCAGGAACTCGCTATTCCGTGGAAGGTGTTGCCTTCGGGAACTGCGCCTAAAGCGGGCGACACCTGGAAAGGCACCTTTCAAGTGTGGTGGGCTGGACTGAACCCTCAGTTCACGGTCATCGCCAACGCCAGCCTCGCGCAGGGCGGCGGCATCCCCGTCACTTACACGCTCGCCAAAGAAGCCAACGTGACCTTGGGTGTGTTCGATGGCGAAGGTCATCTGGTGCAAAGTCTCGTGAAAGACGCGCGGCGACGGGCGGGGCGCAACACCGATTACTGGGACGGCAAAGATCAGTTCGGCAACTTGGTCAGCGCCGGGAAGTATCAGGTGCGCGGCCTCGATCATCCGCCGATTGAAACGCAGCACGTCATCAGCATCGGCAATCCGGGCACACCGCCCTGGCCCACAGCCGATGGCAAAGGCGACTGGCTCAGCGATGAAGCCACGGCTCAGGGCGCCGTCACGGATGGCAACAACGTCTATCTCGCGGCGCCCGGATCAGAAAAAGGAAATGCCATTATGGCGGTTGGCCCCGACGGAAAGCGCCTCTGGGGATTCCAAATGTCGTCCAGCCCGCGTTGCGTGTCGCTCGCGCTCCAAGGCCAATATCTTTACGCGCTGTTTTCCGGGCCGGAATCGGTTCATGCCACGCCGGGAACCAATGAACCCGATAAAATCGGGCGCGCTTTTATTATCTGCCTCGACAAGAACACCGGCGCTGCGGCGCTGTTTAGCACGCAGAAAACGGAGTTTCGCGTCGCCAGTTGGCCTTTCGTAGATCGCGTGGCGGGCCTGTGGGATTTGCGGAAAAACAAAACGTTCACGCCCGCCAATTATGAAGGCCAACCTCGCTACTCCGCTAACGATGTCGGCGAACCGACCGAAGCGGTAGGCATCGCGGCGATTGGCGGGCGATTGTATGTTTCGATGCTGACTCAGAACCAGATTTTGGTGCTGGACGGCACGACGGGCAAACAAATCGACACCATTCCCTTAACTCAACCGGTCGGGTTGCACGCTCTGCCAAGCGGCAACATCCTGGGCATTAGCGACGGGAAAGTCGTGACCATCAATCCGGCGACGAAAGCGGTGACGACAACACTTGATCACGATCTCGTCGCGCCGCACGATGTGACAACCGACAAGAGTGGCAACATTTACGTCAGCGATTGGGGCAACTCGTTTCAAGTCAAAGTCTTTTCGGCGAAGGGCCAACTCCTGCGCGCCATTGGCACTCGTGGTGGGCGCCCGTGGCTCGGCAAGTGGGACGCGAACGGAATGCTTTTGCCGCGCGGCGTGGCCGTCACGGATGACGGCAAGTTGTGGGTCGCCGAAGATGACGGCTCGCCGAACCGCGTTAGCGTGTGGAACGCTTCAACGGGCGCTTTGCTGCGCGACTACATCGGCCCTTCTCCTTATGGGGGCGGCGGTCACTTCTGGGCCGACCCAACCGACGCTGCGACGATTCTGGCTCAGGGCACGCTTTTTCATGTGGACTATGCCAAGAAAACGTGGACGCCGATTTCGACTCCCTTCCGGCGCATGAGCATGAACGAGGCGTTCACTCCCAACGGCATGAATGGGATGCCGGGAGCGCGCACTGTCACGCATGGCGGCAAGCAATACGTTTATGTGAACAATGGCGGTTACAGCATGGTCGTCTTTCGGCATGACGGCGACTTGCTGCGCCCAATGGCCGCGTTTGGCAGTCTGGGGCGCTTCATCACAACCGATGGAACGACGCTGACCGTGTGGGACAGCGACATCGGCTATCACAACTTGCCCAATTATTATCCCGCTTTCTTCAAGGGGCACAACGGCGACAACTACATTTGGACTGATAACAACGGCGACGGCGAGGTGCAGCCGAACGAGATGCAGTGGGCGCGCTCACTCGCTCGCGGCGACCAATATCAGGTCGGAATGACGCCCGAAGCGACGGCGGGCTGGGGCTTTGGCGCGGGTGCAGACGGCGCGGTTTATCTCGGCGGCGAAACCAAAGGCAAATACATCGTCAGCCGCCTTGACGTGCAAAGCTGGGCGCCAAATGGTGTTCCGCTTTACGATCTGGCGAAGATTCAACCCATCGTGGTTGGGAGCGAAGGCATCCAAGGCCTTTACGCCGACGCGAAGGGACAGGTTTATGTCACGCACGGCTACGAATGGGGCGGCTCCAAGCACGCTCTCGATGTCTACGACCGCGACGGCAAGCCGTTATGGAGCTTTGGCGCGCCGCTCAAACGCCAGCAGCCGGATGATTTTCTCGCGGACAATGTGATCAGCGAGTTCCACGTCGCGGGCGAAACCGTCTTGGCGTCGTGGCTGTGGCACGCCAACTTCAAGCCGTATCTCTTTACGTCCGATGGCTTGTTGATCTCCAACCTGCTCGACGACACACGGCTTGGCCCGACTTCGACGTGGGACGAGTCCTACAAACACTTCTTCCAGGCGCCCGACGGCACGCCTTATATCGTCAACGGCGCCAACGATGCCTTTCACATCAACAAAATCGTTGGTCTGGGCCAGTTGTACCGCTTTTCGAGTTCTCTGACAGTGAGCCAAGCCGACCTCGACGCGGCAACGGCTGCGGCCAATCAAGCCGCCACTGCGCCCGTTGCCGCTCCTCGCCCGACCATTCATGTGACGGCGCTGAACACGCCGCCGACCATTGACGGCGACTTGAGCGAGTGGAACATGAACACGGGCGTCGCCTTAAACGGCAGCAAGAACCGCTCGGCGCGGGTTGCGCTGGGACGCGATGCGACCAACTTATATCTCGCCTACGAAGTGCATGGCTCCAAGCTCATCAACAAAGGCGCCAACCCGCAAACGCTCTTCATTTCCGGCGATGCCGTTGACCTGATGTTGCACACCGGGCCGTTCAAAACGCACTTTTCGCCCGAAGCAGGCGACGAACGGCTGCTCATCAGCCTGTATCAAGGCAAGCCCGCCGCCGTGCTGTATCGCCCGGTCGTGACAGGCGCGACAACTTCAACGCGCTTGATGGGCGCCAACATCGCGCAGATCACCCGGCTGTCTTCGGTTCACATCGCGTTCAAGCGGTCGGGCGATGGCTACACGCTCGAAGCCTCGGTGCCTTTGTCTGACCTCGGCTTGAACCCCTCGGAAACCCAAACGCTGCGCGGCGATGTCGGCGTCATCTACGCCGATGAGACGGGCGCGAACCGTTCGATTCGCCTGTATTATTACAACCACGACACGGACATGACCGCCGACCTGACGACCGAAGCGACGCTTCAGCCGGGCAACTGGGGCGATGTCGAGTTCCCATTGGGGCCAAACCTGTTGAAGAACGGCGACTTTGAAGAGCCACTTGCGACCACGCCCGATCAAGGCTGGGCTGTGACTACGACCAGAAACGCCGGAACCGCTTCGATTTCGGGGGACGCGGCTTTTTCCGGCGCTCACTCGTTGCTTCTGCAACAAACGGCGCCCATCACTTACGCGCCCGAATCCTACAACTTGCCGGACTACGGCGCCTTCATCAACTCCGGCAACGGCGGAACGGGCGGCGGTTATATCGAGGTGCGCCAACGAGTTCCGGTCACGGCGGGGAAAAAGTATTCGCTGCGCTTTCATCTGCGAACGCTTGATTTTCCCGGCGGCGAAAACAAAAATCCCGGCCCCAATCGCGGCTACGTTTCGCTTCAAACCTGGCTCAGTTGGGAAGGCGCCCCCGGCGGCAACTGGGTGACGAACCAGCAGGACACGTTGCCCGAATGGAAGACGCTCAAAGACGCGCGCTTCAATTACTACGGCGTCGCGGTGCCCTACATCGCACCGGCAGGAGCGACTTCGGCGATTGTCCAGTTCGGCCTGTCGGACAACTTCGCGGCAAGGCTTCCCAAGGCGTATATAGATGGCGTGGAGTTGGTCGAGGTGCCGTGAGACCAGAAGCTGGATGGGTTGATGTAGGGGCGATATAGTGTTCGCCCTCCCACAGTCCGGTTCACCTTTGGGTTGTTCTGGAATCGCCGCAGCCAGAGGGCGAACACCATATTGCCCCTACATCAACCCATCCAAAAACTAAAGTTCAACAGTCGCAGACACATCAAAATCATCCCAAATGGCTTCCATGACAACTTCAACCGACTGGTTCAACTTCGCCCGCTACGGGATGTTCATCCACTGGGGCGCTTACTCCGTCGCCGCGCGCGGCGAGTGGGTGTTGAACCGTGAACGCATTCCCTTTGACGAATACACAAACCTCTACGTCCGCAACTTCAAGGCGGAGCATTTCGATCCGGCGCAGTGGGTTGCCCTCGCTAAAGACGCGGGCATGAAATACCTCATCCTCACCACGCGCCATCACGACGGTTTTTGTTTGTGGGACTCGCAAACGACCGATTTTAACGCCGCCAAAATCGGCCCGCAGCGCGACCTCGTGCGTGAGTTCGCCGACGCTGTTCGTGCGGGAGACCTCAAAGTCGGCTTTTACTATTCGGTCGCCGACTGGTCGCATCCCGATTATCCCGGCGCTTACGAGCGCGACTGGCCGAACGAGTGGCCCGATGAAGCGGCGCGGAAGCGGTTCGTTGCGTTCTATTACGCTCAACTCGAAGAGCTACTCACGCAATACGGCAAGGTGGACATCTTGTGGTATGACGGCTGTATTCCTCAGCCGACCGATGGCGCCGAGATCAACAGGCGCGCCAAAGAGTGGCAACCGGGCATTTTGATCAACGAGCGCAACGGCGAGCCGTGCGACGTTCACATCTCCGAACAGACGATTCGCGCCGCGCCCGCGGGTCAATCGTGGGAAGCGTGCCTGACGCTCAACGAGAACTGGGGCTTTCACGCGGGCGACCACAACTGGAAGTCGGCCAAACAGGTCGTGCGGATGTTGTGCGAAACGGCTTCCAAGGATGGCAACTTGCTGCTCAACGTCGGCCCGCGCTCCGATGGCACCATCCCCGAACCCAGCGCCCGCATCTTGCGCGAAGCGGGCGACTGGCTCCGGCGCAACGGCGAAGGCATTTACGGCACTTCGCGTTCGCCCTTCAGTTGGACGAACTGGGGCCGCATCACCACGCGCGGCAACACGGTTTACCTCCACATCTTCGACGGAACAGGGCCAGAGCTTTGCGTCGCCGAAATCAAAAACCGCGTGTTGTCGGCGCGTCTGCTCGATGGCGGCGCGCCTGTTGAGTTCGAGCAACACAGCGACCGGCTGTTCCTGCGCGGCTTGCCTGATCCGTTAGTTGATCCCATCGCTACAACCATTGCCCTGGAAGTCGAAGGCGAGCCACAGGCGCTCAAAGAACAGATCTCGTTCTGGATTCCCGGTTGAAGTCGGAGAAACGCAGAAGGCAGAACCCGGAGCGGACGTGGCTTGTTATGGCTTTTGTCCGAGCCACGCCCGCTCCGGGCTCCGTTCGCCTCAGGATGCTCAACTGCGTTTTTCCATGAAGTTCCCCATGAAGCCCTCTTTTCTTTCTGGCACATTGCTCCTCATTTCCATGATTCCCGCTCTGGCCATCGCCGCGCCCACTCCAACTCCATCCGAAACGTCTCGCGCGCCTTCGTTCGCGGAGTTCGACCGCCGCGCGCGGGCGGGCGAATCGCTGAGCGTGGTGTTCTTCGGCGCCTCGTTGACGTGGGGCGCGAACTCGTCCGACCCACAACTCACGAGCTACCGCGCGGACATGGCGCGTCGTTTTGAAGCGACTTACCCCAAAGCGCACTTTCACTTCTGGGACGGCGCGATTGGCGGGACGAACTCGCAACTGGGCGCTTTTCGCTTCGAGCGCGACGTGATGCTTCGCCATCCCGACTTGATGTTCCTCGATTTCTCGCTCAACGATGACTTGACCGGAAAGGATGAAGAACGCCTTGCTTCCTACGAATCGCTCGTGCGGCGGGCGATTGTTGAGGCGCATTGTCCGGTTGAGCAGGTGTTTTTCCCCAGTTCCAATGAAGTGAGGCAACCGAACCGCGCTTTGCCGCGCGTCGAAGACCACAAAACGATTTCGCGCGCCTACAACACGGCGACGGGCGACGCGATCACGCTCCTACGCCAACGAGTCAAAGACGGCGACTTCACGGTCGAGCAGTTGTGGCCGCTCAAGTCCGACCCGACGCATCCCGGCGACGAGGGCTACGAACTTTACGCTCAGGCCGCGTGGAACGGTTACCAACAGGCCGTCGCTCAAAAAACGGTTTGCCGTGTTCCCGCGCAGACGCTTCATGCTCCGACTTACTCGCACACGGCGCGCGTTCGTTTGTCGCAACTGGGCGCGCTTTCGCAAGGCTGGACGGCTGGTCGTCCAAACCGCGTTTCGGCGTGGTATGACGCGCTGATGAGCCGGTGGCTCGATGACGAAACCATCGCTTCACGCGACAAAGCTGCTGATTCCGTTCAACCCGCGCCCTTCCAAGTTTCGTTTCGCGGCTCGATGGCGCTGCTTTTTGGCGAATCCACGCTCGGTTCGGGCAAATATCGCGTGCTGATTGACGGGCAACCTTCGGCGTTCAAGGACGCAGATGAAGCGGGTGTTTTCAACGCTTCGGGAGTTCAGTTCGGTGGCAATATGCACCATGTTCGCGTCGTCGCGCAAGGGCTTGACCCGAACCGTTGGCACACGCTTTCGATTGAGCCGAGGCTCGAACCGGGGCAGGAACTGCGAATCGAAAGCGTATGCGTCGCGGGGCCAAACGACGCGCAGGTGAAAAGAGGCGGCGCGTGAACGTGCCTGTTTGTTGAGAACTCCGATGTAGGGGCGATATGGTGTTCGCCCTCTCCCAGTTCTCCCTGAATTCGGGAAACAGAACAAACGCAACGTTAACCGAGCCGTTACAGGGGGAACACCATATCGCCCCTACATTTTGCCTTCACCTTCACCGCGACGAGAACAAAAACGACGCCCACCATTCCCATCATGTCTTTAGAACTTCAAACACTTGAACCCTCAAATTGTCCCTCATCAACAAACGGAGAATGGCCCGAACAAAACGCCCTCTTCACGCGCGACAAAGACGGTTTGCACATCCCGCTTTCCAACCGCGTGCAACTGCGTTTTTCTCTCGAAGGCGACGCGCTCCTCGGTTTGTCGGGCGCGAGCGCCGATGGGCTGTCGCTCATCGCGCCGGGCAGCTTGCGCTTGCCTCATCTCGAAACGCGCGATGGATGGGAAGTGAGCGGCTTTCACTTCCTCGGCGTTGAACGCAGCGGCGACGGCATCGCGGTTGAAGCGCAGGTATTGGCTCGAAAAGCTGTTCTGGGGCTGCGCACCGATATGTTCCAGATGCCGTATTTTCAAACGCCGGTTCGCGTGCCTCAACCTATTGGCACGTTGCGCTGGCACTTCGCGCCGCAAACGCTCGAACTGGGCGAGGCCAGCGTTCGGCGCAACGAATATGTCGGGTTTTCCTACTCCTACGAGTTGGAACTTGACCACGCTTTTCACTGGGTTGTGGACGCCGGAACGTGGGAAGTCGGCGACGAGCCGCACGGCGCGAGGCTGTTTTCGCAGCACATGGCGCCCATAGGCGGGCCGCTCGACGCGACGATTTCGGGCGAGATGTCGTATCTCAGTTCGGAAACGTTTGAAAAAGGCTCGTCCAACTCGTCCGACGTGTTCCACGACACGGCCAACGACCCGAACGAACGCTACGTCATCCCGATTCAAGCCCAATTGCGCGGCGCGGGCGGCACGCTCGTTGATTTCCAGTGGAACGACGAAGGTGTGCTGATCGGCTTTTTGCCAGAACCGAACTATTATCGCTCTTTAGTTGAGTGGCGACCGGAGCAAAGCGGTATCGGCCATCTTGACGGGCATTATTTTTCTCTCACCAAACACCACCGCACCTTTCCCAAGTTCATCGTCGCGGCACGGGCGGAAGGCTTGTCGCGCGTGGAGGCGCTCAATCGCTGGACGGACGCGCACGAACACGTCGCCGGGTTGTGGCGCGAAGAGATTGGCGTGCGCGAAGAAGAACCGGCGCCAGGGTTTGGCATCGACAACTGCGGAGCGGGCGGCGTTCACATCGGCTACGGCCCCGCCGATTTGCTCGACAAGTGGCAGGATCGCTTCGCGTGGATGGAAGAAAACGGCTTCAAGTCGTTCTATATGGCGGGCATCGGCCACCATCGCGGGCACGAAATGCCTTTTGCCGCCAACCTGTGCCAGCCTTACGATTATCGCGTTCACGAGCGTTACGGCGGACCGGAACGGTTTCGCCAGTTTTGCGACGCGGCTCACCAACACGGCGTGCGCATCGTGATGTGGCTGGGCGTGCCGTCGAGTTTCGCGCCCGTCTCGAAAGAGCATCCCGACTGGATCATCCGCTACGATTCCGGCGCGCCGTGGGACGGCAACTACGGCGTGTTGAACGCGATGTCGTTTCATCGCGGCTTCGGCGAATGGTTACTCGATGAAGTCCGCTATCTCAAGGAGTTGGGCCTCGATACGGTGTTCTTCGACTCGTATCACAACCTGTGGGCGATGCCGGTCAACTACGCCTATCCCGACCTCAGGCCGCAGTTCCCCGACCTGATGAAGTGGCAGGGCGAATGCGCGAAGTTAGGCGTGAGTTGCTGGGTCGAGTCGTTCAGCCCGCTCGCCCTGACTTCGCCCGGTTTCTGGCCGCAATACGGCGAGGCCCCCGAACTGTGTTTGAACACCAACTTTCGCACCGGCATTGATGATCGCGTGGCCGGATTTTCCAGCGACTTTGTGACAGGCAAAATGTCGCCCTCGCTGTATTTTCAAATGATGGCCAACAAAGCGCCGGTCGGCTTGATGGTCACGGACTTCGACAACGATCCCTTCACCGGCGAAGTCGCCATGCCAGAGGAAATCGGCGCCATGAACCGCGCTTACAACGAACTGCTGCCTTCGATGCAAAAGCGCACGCTTCACGAAGATGGCTCGGTCGAATGGCGCGATCCAGCAAGCGGCACGGGCGCCCTTTTCGCTTTTAACGGGAGCGCAACTGTTCCGAGGGGGTTTGTCGCCGAGCCAGTTTATGGCGCGGGAACTTCGCTTCAAGAAGGCACGCAGGCTTGCGCGGGGCTGTGCGTTTTTCGGTTGCGGCGCGCGTGATTGAAAGATTGGCGGCGCGGGCGTTGGAATGTCGAATGTCTGGCCCCGCAAGTAGTCCGGCGAATTTATTCGCCGGTTTAAATAGACCTCACCGAACACCATGAATAAAACATCAAAAATCCCGCTGGCCGTTGGGCTTCCAACGCTCGCCGCATTCCTTTTCCAATCTCACCCAGCCCTCGCTGGAGGCATTCGCCCCGTCAACTTGACTTCCATCGCGTCGGCGCAATCGCCCATCGTGGTTGATGGCAATCTCGATGACTGGCCGTCGGGCGCGGCGGTTGAGTTCACGCCCATAAACCTGGGCGTGGACGCCGGCAACGGCGTCGCCGCGCAAAATCTGCGCGCTCTGCGGCGCTCCGCTAATATCCGCACGGCTTACGATGCCCAATACCTTTACATGGGCATCGAGTGGTCGGGAAAACCGCCCTCCGCGACGGTGTCCGGGGCGAAGACCTCGACTGGAATCGCTGCTCTCAATCTGCACATCTCGACTGATCGCCTGGCAAATCTGCGCTTTGCGCCGCTTACGCTGGGCAAGCAGCGTGCGGTGCGCATCAGCTACGGAGACGAGTCGCAGGACGCGGCGGCGCTGGGCGTCGAGAGCGTCGTCGCAATAGAGAAAGGGCAGAACCGATTCGTTCAGGAAATCCGCATCCCCTGGAAGGCGCTCAGCGCTTCCGGCGGTCTGCCCGCGTCGGCTAAGCTCAGCTTTGTCGCTGACTTCCAGTGGCGCGACATTTCGCCCGCCATGCTCGCGGAACTTCCGGCGACGGAACTGCGCGCCAACACTTCGGTTTCGCTCAACTTCCTCACTTCGGCGCCGCTGAAGTTCAAGCAGGCGGGCTACATCGGCAACCCGGCGGATTGGGGCGATCTCGTGTTCGCTGGCACGCCGCGCGACAACCAAACCGACTCGACGCTAACAGCCACCGGAGCCAGCACGATGAACGCCGCGCCCGCGACGGTCCCGCCCGTCGTGGACGGCGACTTGAAGGATTGGAGCGACGCCAGCTTTCAAACCGCCGCTTTCTTTCCGGGCTACACCGGAAGCCGTTACAGCGCCAAGCTCGCCGTCAAATACGACGCGAACAACATTTATTTCGCGGCGAAGGTCAACTCAACTCAGCCGATTTACAACCCGGAGCCGCAGGAAACGGGAGCGGGTTATCTGGGCGGCGATTGTTTGCAGATCCGCTTGAACAACGGTCAACAAACCGCGAACCTGTGCGCGTGGTATGACTCGAAATCGAAGTCGCCCGCTCTCACGGTGGCCGGTGATCGCTTGCCCTCGACGCTTTTGCTGTCAACGGGCGGGCGCGAAGCCTTCGTCCAGAACCCAGGACAGGGCTACGTTCAGGAAATCGCGGTTCCGTGGAAATCGTTGAACATGACGCCGCCCGCGCCCGATTCGAGCATCAAGGCGACCTTTCAATTATGGTGGGCCGGAATTGAGCCGCAGTTCTCGGCTTTCGTGGACACGAAGCTCGCGCCGCGTCCAGTCGCTTCCTTTGCCTACACCTTGCCCGTTGAATCGGACGTGACCTTAGGCGTGTTCGACCCGAAGGGCAAGCTGTTGCGCTGGCTCGTGACTGATGCTCACCGGCGTCAGGGGAAGAACGTCGAAAGCTGGAACGGCTTGGATCAATGGGGCAAACCGATTCCCGCTGGCTCCTACACGGTGAAGGGCATTTATCATCCGCCGATTGGCGTTTCCCATGTGCTGACGTTCGGCAATCCGGGCACACCGCCGTGGCCCACAGCCGACGGCAAAGGCGATTGGCTTTCCGATGAGGCGGCGCCGCAGGGCGCGGTTTCCGATGGCACGAACGTTTATCTCGCCTCGCCGGGTTCGGAGAAGGGCTACGCCATCATCGGGGTCGGGCCGGACGGCAAGCGCATCTGGGGATTCAAGCAAGCGTCCTCCTATCCGCGCTGCGTTTCGCTCGCGCTGGACGGCAACTTGTTGTATGCCCTGTTTTCCGGGCCGATGCTCACCGATTCTTCGTGGGTGTCCAACGGCAAGAACATCATTGGCCGCGCCTTCTTGATTTGCCTGGATAAGACGACCGGCAGACCGGCCTCCTTCACCACCAAAGCGCCCAGTTTGCAAGTCGCCAAGTGGCCCTACGCCACTCATTGGACGGGTTTGTGGGACTTGCGGGCCAACAAGACGTTTTCTGCGGCGACCTACGGCGGTCAGCCCCGCTACTCCGCCGACGACTACGGCGAGCCGACGAACGCCCTCGGCATCGCGGCGACGGGCGGCAAGTTGTATATCTCGCTCTTCGAGCAAAACCAACTGTCCGTGCTGGACGCCGCAACCGGAGCGCAACTCGACACCATCCCGGTCGCTCATCCCGTCGGCGTGACGGCTCGCCCTGACGGAACCCTGCTCGTCGTCAGCGACCAATCGGTGGTTTCGCTTAACCCGGCAACCAAGGTGGCGACTCCGCTCATCACTTCGCAACTGGTGGCGCCGCACGACATTACGACCGACAAAGCCGGGCGCATCTACGTCAGCGACTGGGCGACTTCGTTTCAGGTGAAGCAGTTCTCGCCAACGGGAACTCTCATTCGCGCCATCGGCAAAGCGGGCGGGCGGCCCTGGGTCGGCAAGTGGGACGCGAACGGGATGCTGGTGCCGCGCGGCGTGGCCGTCACGAACGACGGGAAGTTGTGGGTCGCCGAAGACGATTCCTCGCCGAACCGCATCAGCGTGTGGAACACGGCGAGCGGGAATTTCCTGCGCGAATATATCGGCCCCTCGGCTTATGGCGGCGGCGGCTTTTTCTGGGGCGACCCGCAAGATCCGTCCACTTTTTTCGCGGAAGGCGCGTTCTTTCATGTTGACACCGCGAAGAAGACGTGGACGCCAACCTCCATCGCGTCGCGCCGCATGAGTCAGGCCGATGTGTTCAGCCCCAACGGGATGTTTGGCCTGCCCGGATCGCGCACCGTTGTCCACGACGGCAAGACGTATGTCTTCTTTTCCAACAACAGCAGCGTGTTTGGGCTCGTGAAAGACGGCGACCGTTTTCGGCCCGTCGCGGCGATTGGCTGCGCCTTCCTGGGTGATCGCCGCAAAGCCGGAAACGCAGAAGACGGTGACCTCTTTCTCCCCGGTAACGCCCCGGCCTTTTTCGGCAAGCACGAAGGCCAGAACTTCGCCTGGTCGGACACCAACGGCGACGGTCAGGTGCAGGAAAACGAGGTTCAGTGGGAGCCGTCGGTTGGTCAACCGAACCAGCCCGCGACGGCGAAGCCGCGACTGGGCCTTTACTGGGGTTCGGGAACCGGGCCGGACGGCAGCATCTACACCGGCGGCTGGCAGAACAATCAGGTGTCGCTCTACCGGTTCGACATTCAATCGTGGACGCCGAGTGGCGCTCCGGTTTATGATCTGGCCGGAGGCAAGAAAATTATTCCTGCCGCAGGCGACGTTCAGGGAACGTATGTCAACAGCGAGAACCGCGTGTTCGTGATTCACGGTTATGAGCGTTCTTCGGAAGACGCGGCGCCCTCGATTTCCTGCTACTCGCGTGATGGCGAACTTTTGTGGGACATCCCGCTCCCTCCCGGCGGAAAACAGCAACCGACCGATATTCAGGCCAACGGCATCATCGGCGAAATCAACCTCCCCGGAGTGGGCAGCGTGCTTGCCACCTGGCAGTGGCACGGCAACTACAAACCGTATCTCTTCACCTCCGATGGTCTTTTCGTTTCGACTCTGCTCGACGAAACCGTCGTCGGCCCGACCGCGACGTGGGACGAATCCTACAAGCATTTCTATCAAGCCGCGAACGGCCCGGCCTACTTGATCAACGGCGGAACGGATTCTTATCATCTGTTGAAGATCAACGGGGTCAGCGAGATGAAGCGTTTCACCGCGCCGTTGCTCATCAGCGCCGCGCAGTCCGCCGCCGCAACGCAGGCGTTGACAGTCGCGGCCTCGGCTCCGCCTCAACTGCCACAACCCATCATCCACGTCGCATGGGACGCCAAAACGCCCGTCGTTGACGGCAACCTCGACGATTGGGACATGGGCGCCGGAGTCGCTTTGCAGGGCGCGGCGGGCCGAAGCGCGCACGCGGCTCTCAAGCGCGACGCGCAGAAGTTGTATCTGGCTTATCAGGTCGAAGGGTCGAAGTTCGTCAACGGCGGCACCAACCCGCAAACGCTGTTCACCACGGGCGACTGCGTAGATTTGATGCTGGCGACCGGCGAAAACGGCAACAAGTCGCACTTCACGCCTCAAGTCGGCGACAAGCGGTTGCTGGTCAGCCTTTACAAAGGCAAGCCCATCGCCGTGCTGTATGAACCGGTCGTGCCTGGCACCGCGCAAACGACGCGCTTGATGAACGCAACGATTGACCGCATCACGCAGTTGAACTCAGCCGCCATCGCCTTCAAACGCAGCGCAACCGGCTACACCCTTGAGGTCTCGGTGCCTTTCGTTGATCTGGGCATCTCGCCGACGAGTCAGAGCAACTTGACGGGCGATGTCGGTGTCATCTACGCCGACGCGACCGGCTCGAACCGGGCGCAGCGCGTCTACTATTACAACCACGACACGGCGATCATCTCCGATTTGACCACCGAAGCGCGGCTTCAACCGGGCAACTGGGGCACCCTCGAAATGCCGCTCGGCAAAAATCTGCTTTCCAACGGCGACTTTGGTTCGCCGCTCGCGGCGGATCAAACGCAGGGCTGGAAATTGACCGCTTCCAACAACGGCGCCGAAGCCGTCGTGGACAACGATTCGGCTTACGCGGGAACGACGGGCTTGCTGCTTCGCCAAACGGCTCCCGTGGTTTATCCGGCGGAGGCGTTCAAGCTGCCGAACTTCGATGATTTTCTAAAAACCGCCAACGGAGGCAAGGGCAAAGCGTATGCGGAAGTCTCGCAGGAAATTCCCGTCGTGGGCGGCAAAAACTACTCGCTGCGTTACCACTTGGCTATGCTCAAGGTGCCGGGCGAGCAACGGACGCCGGGAGATGTCGGTCGCGGCTACGGCTCGTTGTTGACGTGGGTTCACTGGATCGGCCCGAACTATTCATCGTGGTTCTGGGTGCAAAACAAGTCGGGGCCAAACACCAAATGGGAAACGGTTTCCGACGCTCGCTTCAACAACTATGATGTTCCCACGCCCTACCCCGCGCCCAAAGAGGCGACTTCGGCTGTCGTGCAATTCCAGTTCAACTCGGCCTTCGCCGACAAGTTGGCGAGCGCCTCGGTGGACGACGTGGAGTTCGTCGAACGACCGTAAGTGGTTGAAGAAGTAATTGAACCACAACGGCGCAGACACATATAGGAGTTACGCAGTTGAAGATTTTGTCGCTCAAGCGCGGGAGGGAGCAACGCGATTCCAGTTCACGCTCACGACGTTTTGAGCTTCAGCACACTCAACTGCGTAACCGCTAACACAGTAGAAAAAGAATCTGTCTGTCTGCGCCGTTGTGGTTCAACTCAATAACGTCCATGAATAACGCCCCTCATAATCAGGCGATCGAACCCTCCAACTTCTGCCAGAGTCGCCAACCCCTGCGTTATCAGGGGCCACATCGCGGGCAACGGTTGCGTTTTCTCCATGCCCACATCAACCCTTTGCCCGAATTGCCCGCGCTTACGCACGTTCAGGAAGCGTGGTGCGCGCCGGATCATCTGGTGCCGCCGCACATCCACGCGACGCACGAGATCACTTATGTGATGTCGGGGCGCGGTCACTGGCAAGTCGAAGGGCAAAGCCTCGATGTTCGCGCGGGCGATCTGTGGGTGGCGCATCCCGGCGAACTTCACTGCGGCGGCGCCGATCCGCGCGAGCCGTATCGCATCTTCGTCCTGGGCATTGACCCGATGGCGCTTTTGTGCGGCGCCTGGCCCGTTCGCAGACGCCGGATGATGGAACAACAACGGGTCGCGCAGAGGCGAGGGCAAGGCACGTTGCTATTGAATGAGCCAGCCTGCAATTTTGAACTGGCGTCCGGCGGGGCGCCGCTTTACGATTTCGGGGCGCTCGATGGACGGCGCATTCGCGGCACGAGCGACATCGCGTTGCTTTTCAAACGGCTGCTGCGCGAGTTGGACGACGCCACAACGCATCCGCTCGACTCGTCGCCACGCTTGCTCGGCGTGCTGATGATCCGGGCGTTGCTTGTTGAGTTGTTCGTGCAAATCGCTCGCTGTCACGCCGGTTCGTCTTCGCCCCAGGCACGCTTTGGCGCGCTGTGCGAGTGGCTGCAAACCCGTCTGCACGCGCCGCCTTCTGTTCCCGAAATGGCGGCGTTCGTCGGGCTATCTCCGGCCTACTTCGCGGGCCAGTTCAAGCGTGAAGTCGGGCAAACGCCGCACGAGTTTCTGCTCGGCTGTCGTATCGAAGAAGCTGCGCGTGTTTTGCGCGAAAACCCGAAGCTGAGCGTTTCGCGCGTCGCCCTCGATCTGGGCTTCCATTCAGCGCAAGGTTTCAGCGTCGCGTTTCGCGCCCGCAAAGGTTGCACGCCAACGCAATGGCGACGAAATTAATTTAATGCAGACCACTCCACTGCTTACCAACATCGAATACGAGCGCCGCTTGCGCGTCGGTCTTATCGGATGCGGCAGTCATGCCTATCGCAACATCCTGCCGAGTTTCCAATCCGCACCGGTTGAACTTGTGGCGCTGTGTGATCTCGATGAAGAGCGCGCCCGCCAGTGCGCTCGCGTTTTCGGCGCCGCGCGGGTTTATACCGACTACCGGATGATGCTCGAACGCGAAACGCTCGACGCCGTGTTTGTGGTGACGCCGCCCGATGAAGCCGGGCGCCCGCGTTATCCGGCCATTGCCTGTGACGCGATGCAAGCGGGCGTTCACGTCTGGATCGAAAAACCACCGGCGGCCTCAACTGAAGAAGTGCGCGCCATGCAAAACGTGGAAGCACAAACCGGGAAGTTCGTCGGGGTTGGCTTTAAAAAGATGTTTGCGCCCGCCAACGTCAAGGCCAAAGAGTTCAGCCAAAGCGCGGAGTTTGGCCGGGTGACTTCGATTTCGGCGCGTTATCCCCAGGATTTGCCCGCACGGGACGAGCGAAGCGACAGCCGCAAAATGGCCGGGTTTCTCGATCACATCGTGCATCCCTATTCGGTGCTGCGGCTGTTGGGCGGCGACATCGAATCCCTTTGTTTTGAGCGGTGCGCCCACAACGGCGCAAGCGTTTCCACGCTGAAGTTTTCTTCCGGCGCGCTCGGCAGCCTGTTGCTTTGCGCCGGGCAAAGCGGCCTCGCGCCGCTCGAACGAACCGAAATCGTCGGCGAAGGCGCCAACGTGGAAGTCGAGAACAACCTGCGCGTCACGTTCTACCGCGCCGGTCGGCCTCGTGGCGGCTATGGGCGCTCGCCGTCCTGGTATGACATCGAAGGCGAAGCCCCGCTGTTTTTCGAGCCGGAATTTTCGCTTGGCAACCTGCACAACAAGGGCTTGTTTCTGCTCGGCTACGCTCCTGAAATCATCGCGTTTTGCCAGGCGGTTCTGGAAAACCAGGCGCCCTCTAAAGGCAACTTGAGCGATGCCCTCGCCCTTCTACAAATTTACGAAGCCTATCAAGGAGGCAGGGAAGGCGAACCGATTCGCATCTCGAAAACATGAAATTCCAACCACCACTTCCGCTCCAGGACGGAGAAGTTTTAGAGTTCCCCTGGGGCCGCATCACCTGGCTGGCCTCGCGCGCGCTGGGCAACTCGCAAACCATGACTTTTGGCCGCGTCCTCATTCGCGCCGGAAGCGCCAACCCGCGCCATCGTCATCCCAACTGCGATGAAATCCTGCACCTCACATCCGGGCGGCTCGAACATTCGCTGGGCGAGGAAAGTTTCCTCATGGAAGCCGGAGACACGATCTCAATTCCAACCGGCGTGTTCCACAACGCGCGCGCTCTTGGCGAAGAGGACGCCGAAATGACCATTTGCTTCTCCTCGCCCGACAGGGCAACCGAAGGGGAGTGACGCGCATCATCATCGCGGTTTAGCTCGCTCAGCCGAGAAAATCGAACATCTTGCGGAGGAAATCGAACGCATTTGCGCGGCAATTAGCTTAATTTAAAAGCGTCCCGCGAAGTTATGCCTTTAGCCGCCTTCCCCAAATGCTTCTTGAACGCCCTGTGCGTGCAGCGCACCATGACGCCCGAAAAATGGGTCGAACTGGCTGCAACGGAATTGGAAGTGGATGGCCTCGAATTCTACTGGGGCTTCGTGCCTCACGAGGACGAAGCCGCGTTGCCACGGCTCAAGCGCACGCTCGACGCGCAGGGCCTTCTCATGCCGATGATGTGTTACTCGCCGGATTTTACGCAACCCGACGCAGCCAAACGAAAGCACGAAATCGAAAAGCAACAGCGCGTCATCGAAGTCACGGCTCAGTTAGGAGGGCAGTTGTGCCGCGTGTTGAGCGGGCAACGGCGACCGGAAGTTTCGCTTTCCGATGGCGTGCAGATGGCCGCGCAGTGCATCTCGGCGCTGCTTCCGTTTGCTCAGCAACACGGCGTCACGTTGATTCTGGAAAACCACTACAAAGACGGCTTCTGGGATTTCCCGGAGTTCGCGCAGAAACGCGAAGTGTTTTTAGAACTGCTGGACGCCATTCCGCAGCATCCCAACTTCGGCGTCAATTACGACCCGTCGAACGCCATCATCGCGGGCGATGATCCGGTTCAACTGCTCGAAGCGATTAAAACGCGCGTCGTTTCGATGCACGCCAGCGACCGCTTTTTCGAGGGCGGCGACGCCTGCGATTTGCGCCGCCTGGAAGCCGACCCGCATCAAGGCTACGCGCCGATATTGCGGCACGGCGTCATCGGACAGGGACTGAACGACTACGACCGCATTTTCTCGATTTTGAAGGGCGTTGGTTTTAACGGCTGGATTTCCATTGAAGATGGCGAAGACCCCGAAGTGGGAATGGAACATCTGCGACTGTCCGCCGCATTTCTGAGGGGCAAAATGGCGGAGCATGGCCTCGCCTGAGAATTGAATTCATGCAAACAACGGCTTTTCTGGGAGTGGCTCATTCACACACTCCGCACTTCGCCCGGCTTGTCCAGGCGCGCCCGGATGTGCGCGTCAAATACGTTTTCGATCATCAAGCCCCGCGCGCCCAAAAAGTCGCGGCTTCGCTGGGCGCCGAAGTCGCGGGCCTCGATGCGATCCTGGCCGACTCCGAAGTGTCCAGCGTCCTCATCTGCTCGGAAACGCGCCATCACGTCGCCCTCGTCGAACGGGCGGTCGCTTCTGGCAAGCACTTGTTCGTTGAAAAGCCGCTCGCCTTCGATGGAGACGCCGCCGACAAACTGGCCACGTTGATAGAGCAAGCGGGCGTGGTTTTTCAAACCGGATTTGCTAATCGTGGCCACCCGGAAATCCAGTTTCTGCGCCAGCAAGTCGCGCAGGGGAACTTGGGCACCATCACGCGGATGCGCTACCCGAACTGTCATCAAGGCGTGCTGGCGCGTTGGTTCGACGGCGATTACGGCTGGTTCACCGATCCGCTTGAGGCCGGAGGTGGCGCCTTCGCGGATCTGGGCGCTCATGCGCTCGACATCCTGCTCTGGGTGATGGTGCCGGTATGCGGCCCGCCGATGCGCTACGCCGCGACCGTTGGCAACGCGACCAATCATTACGGCCCGATTGACGAGTGGGGAACCGGGACTGTGACTTTCCAAAGCGGCGCGGCGGGCACCGTCGAAGCCTCCTGGGTTGACCCGAAGTTGCGTTTGCCCATTGAAGTTCACGGCACGCGCGGCCAAATTCTCATTGATGATGGACGGGTGCGCTTTTTCTCCGAATTGGTCGAGGGCGCCGACGGTGGCGAGTGGGCCGATCTTCCAGCGGCGTTGCCGCACGCCTTCGAGTTGTTCTGGGACAAGCTGGAAGGCCGCGACGTGCCGCTGGTGCCCGTGCGCGAAGCGGCGCTCGAAAGCCGCGTGATGCACGAACTTTATCGCGCGGCCCAGGCACCAAACGGTGTTCCGGTGGTATAAAACCACCAGCATCTGGGCCTCTGGCCCAAACGTCCTCGCGGACGCGCTACCACTTGCTTTGTGTCCGGTAGGACATTTGGCGAAGCCGGATGCCGGTGGTTTTATACCACTGGAACGTAACGCACTTCCAAGTAAGCACCATAAACCTTCGGCTCCATTTGGAGCCAAACCAGCCATTATGAGCAAAATTCTCAAAGTAGGAGTGATTGGCGTCGGCGGCATCGCCGGAACGCATTTTCCCGGCTGGAAAGCCTCGACGGATGCTGAACTGGTCGCCCTTGCCGATCCTGTCGCGCCCGTTCTGGAGCGCGTCGCTAAAGCGCAGAGCGTCACCAAGACCTACCAAAAACCCGAAGACCTGATCAACGATCCCGACATAGACATCATTGACATCTGCACGCCCTCGGCTTATCACACGCCGCTCGGCGTTGCAGCACTACACGCGGGCAAGCACGTCATCTGCGAAAAGCCGCTCGCGCCCACGCCCGCCGATGTGGACGCTCTCATTGCGGCGCGCGACAAATCGGGCAAGCTGCTGATGACGGCGCAGCATATGCGCTTTGAAACCGACACCATCGCCCTCAAGAAAGAAATCGACACCGGGATTCTGGGCGACATCTATCACGCGCGTTCGTGGATGCTGCGGCGCAACGGGTTCACGCTACGCCCCGGCTTCATCTACAAGAAGAACTCCGGCGGCGGCCCGTGCATTGACATCGGCGTTCACATCCTCGACCTGACTTTGTGGATGATGGGCCATCCCAAACCGGTCGCGGTGTCGGGCGTCACTCAAGACAAGCTGTCCAAGTTGCCCGGTTCCTTCGCCGCCTGGGACGGGGGCGACATTCCGCGCGATATGGATGTGGAAGAGTTCGCCGCCGCGTTCGTGCGCTTCGAGAACGGCGCGACGCTCATGCTCGAAGTGTCCTGGTTGCTGCACCACAAATCGCTGGTCGATAAACCGTCCAACGAGGAAACGCGAATGTGGCTTTACGGCACGCAAGGCGGCATTGTGTGGCCTAACTCCGAGTTGCTTTCGACCAACTACACAACCAAACGCTTCCTCGACACGAAGTTGTCGCCCGTTGCTCCCGGCATCGAGCCCCACGCCGCCGAGTGCGTGGCCTTCGCCAAAGCCATTGCCAATGGAGAGCCTTCGCCTGTGCCCGCCGAGCAGTCGCGCGACGTGATGGCCATTCTCGACGGCCTTTACCATTCGGCGCAGCACGGCGGCGAGTTTCGTTTGGACTGACTGCCATGCGCTTCATTGACCTGTCGCATCCGCTTTTGAGCGGGCAACCCAGCTTTCCCGGCGACCCGGTTTTGGAAGTCCGCGCGCACTCCACGACGAGCGACGAGGCCCGGTGCAACCTCAGCCACATCTCGATGGGTTCGCATCAAGGCACGCACCTCGACGCGATGTTCCACTTCAAAGACGGGGGCAAAACGCTTGACCAGATGCCGCTCGACTGGTTTTACGGCGCGGCGCGCGTGCTGCGCTTTGCCAAAGGCCCGCGCGAAGACATCACGATAGACGACTTTTTGCCGCACGAACAGCATCTCGTTCCCGGCGCCCGCATCATTTACGAAACCGGCTGGAGCCGCGAATTCCCGCACGCCCATTATTTTCAGGATTTTCCGTCGCTGTCCATCGAAGCCGCGCAGTTTCTCGCCGACAAGCGGCTACGCTTGCTCGGCATGGACACGCCCACGCCTTCGCGCGACTACTACGAGGTTCATCACATCCTGCTCGGCGTCGAAATGGTCATCGTGGAATCGCTGGCCAACCTCGGCCATCTGCCGGATGAGTTCACCTTCGTCGGCTTTCCGCTCAACTTCTGTGGGCGCGACGGCTCGCCGATTCGCGCCGTTGGGCTGGTGCCTTAAAATCATGCGAACCATCGTTCAAATTTCACTCGATGTGACCGACATTGCCGAAGCTCTCGACACAGCGCGTATGGCGCTGCGGGCGGGCGTGGACTGGCTCGAAGCCGGAACGCCGCTCATCATCGCCGAAGGAATGAACGGTGTGCGCGCCCTGCGCCGCGAGTTCCCCGATGTGCCCATCGTCGCTGATCTGAAAACGATGGACGGCGGCTGGCTCGAAGCGCAGTTGATGGCGAAGGCGGGCGCCACTCATGTCGTCGTGATGGAGCGGGCGCACGAAGAAACGATTCGAGAAGTCGTTAAAGCCGGGCGCGATTTCGGCGTTGCGGTGATGGGCGACAACCTCGCCGCGCCCGATATGGTCGCGGCGGCCAGGCGGCTCGAAGAGTTGGGCTGCGACTTCGTGATTCACCACATCGGCTACGACGAGCGGCGCGGCATTGCGGCACGCGGCGAGCGAGCGCCCAGCCCGCTCGACCAACTGCGCGAAGTCGTGCGCGCGGTGAGCGTTCCAGTTCAGGCAGTGGGCGGACTTTCTGTTGAACAGGCGATGCGCTCGCCTGAATTCGGCGCGCCGCTCGTCGTTCTGGGCGCGCCCCTTTCCATTGACGCCGACGCTTTCAAAACGGCGGGCGGCGACATCGAAAGCAAACTGCGCTTGATCTGCGAACGGGTTCACGCGTATGGAGAAGTCGGGCCATAAGCCCAAAGGAGAATTTATGCCAGAAACCATGACCGGGGTTGTCAACTACGCGCCGGAACCTCATTCGGTGGAACTGCGCGATTTGCCTCTGCCACAAATCGGCGAAGAGGATGTGTTGCTGCGCGTCAAAGGCGTGGGTGTTTGCGGCAGCGACTTGCACCAATACCACGGCAAGCAGAGCTGGAAAGTGAATTATCCCGTTGTGCTGGGCCACGAGTTCGCCGGAGAGATCGTGCGAGCCGGGTCGCGCATCGTCGGCTTCGCCGCAGGTGACCGGGTGGTGAGCGAGACCGCCGCCGTCATTGATGCCGCTTCGCCGTTTGCGCGCGCGGGCCAATACAATCTCGACCCGAACCGGCTGGGCTTTGGCTATGGCGTCAACGGCGCGATGACGCAGTTCGTGCGTGTGCCGGGGCGTTGCCTTCACCGTTTGCCGGATGAGTTGAGCTTTGAAAAAGCGGCATTAACGGAACCGTGTTGTGTGGCTTATAACGCCGTGTGCATGAACACGCGTATCCGTCCCGGCGACAGCGTGGCGGTGATCGGGCCAGGGCCAATCGGTTTGTTGTGCGCGTTGATGGCGAAGTTGTCCGGCGTCAGTCCGCTACTTGTCATCGGCACGCCCGCCGATGCGAAACGGCTGGGCATCGCCCACGAAGTCGGCGCGACGCACACCCTGGGCGCGAACGGCGAAGATGTCGCCGAGTTCGTGCGCGGCTTGGGCGACGGCTACGGTGTGGATGTCGTGATTGACGCGGCGGGCGTGAGCTCGAGTTTGAAGTTGGCGCTCGACCTCGTGCGGCCCGGCGGCCAGATCGCCAAAGTCGGCTGGGGGCCGCAACCGCTCGGTTTTTCGCTCGATCCGCTCGTGCAAAAAGCGGTGACGCTGCAAGGCTCGTTCTCGCACAACTTCCCGATGTGGGAGCGGGTCATCGCCATGATGGCGAGCGGCCAGATCAATCCCGATCCGATTTTGAACCGCGTCGCGCCGCTCGAAGAGTGGCAAAGCGCCTTCGACGCTATGCAAAGCGGCGAACTCGTCAAGGCGGTGCTTACGCCATGAACCCGCCTGTGCCACTTTTTGGTGTCAGCCAGTTTTCGACGTGGCCGTGGACGTTCGAGCAGGATGTCGAAAATTACGCGCGCTTGGGCGTCAAGGCCATCAAGGTTTGCCAGTTCAAGCTGGACGAAGCGCGCGCTCGCGGAATTTGCTGGCGAGCAGGGCGTTCGCGTCGCCTTGAGCCGCTCAACCCGATTTTGATGATGGATACCTTCCTCTGCACGTTGCCCGGCGCGATGGAAATTGTCACGGCGGTGGATAGTTCCAACTTCGGCATCTTCGTGGATGTCTGGCACATCCGGGCCGACGCGAAGGCCGAACAGGACATCGAAGAGTGCGGCGACAAAATCTTCGGCGTTCACCTCAACGACTGGCATCGCCCGCGACACTTCGGCAACCGCGCCAGCATCGGGCAAGGCCAGATCAACTTCGCGCCGCTGCTACGCGCGCTACACGCAAGCGGCTACCAAGGCGCCTACACGCTGGAGATTTTTTCCTCCGAACATCTGCCCGGTTCGCTGTGGAAAAGCGACTTGTCGGCTTTGATTGAGACCAACAAAACGGCCTTTAAAAACGCGTGGCGACAGGCCTTCACCGAGGAATTCAACTGATGCAATTACAAAACAAAGTCGCGCTCATCACCGGTTCAACAACGGGCGTGGGCGAAGCCATCGCGCGGCGCTTTGCCCGCGAAGGTGCCCACGTGATGGTGCATGGACGGCGACAAAACGAAGCCGAACAGGTTGTGGCCGCTATTCGCGGCGAGGGCGGTCAGGCCGAGTATCATCTGGCCGCGCTCGATAACCCCGCCGAGTGCGAACGCCTCGTGACCGCTACCATCGAGCAGTTCGGTCGGCTCGACATCCTCGTCAACAACGCGGCGGCGATCACGCGCTCCAACCTTGAAACAACCGACGCGGCCACGTTCGACTTCACCCTCGCCGTCAACGTGCGCGCGCCGATGCTGTTAATGCGCGCGGCGCTCCCGCACTTTCGCCACAACAAAGGTGGACGCGTGCTCAACATCGGCTCGATCAACGCTTACACCGGCGAGGCCAACCAACTGGCGTATGCCATTTCCAAAGGCGCCTTGATGACCCTGTCGCGCAACCTCGCCGACACGCACGCAGGCGAGAACATCTTGGTCAACCACTTCAATCTCGGCTGGGTTTTAACACCGAACGAACTCGAACTCAAGCAGAAAGAAGGGCTGCCCGCCGACTGGCCACAGCACATCCCTCCCGCATTTGCGCCTTCGGGCCGGATTTTAAAGCCCGAAGAAATCGCCCACTTCGCCCTCGCGTTCGTTTCGGACGGCGCAGGCCCGGTGTCGGGAGCGGTCGTTGAACTCGAGCAATACCCCGTCATCGGGCGCAACCCCGTCAAATAACTTGGGGTCAACTCAAAGAAAGCACACTTCAGGTTGGTTTTCCCATGCCCGCTACACCCCCTTTCGCCTCGGCTCGCGCCCCTTTTGCCAACGCCAACTTGCTGCAGATCGCCATGCCGATGGGTGGCCTCGGCGCGGGCTGCATTTGCCTCAACGGGCAAGGCGGCTTGCAGGCCTTCTGATTCGCCATCGCCCCCGACCAGTGCCGTTCCCGACGGCCATCATTTCACCGAGACGGCCTTCGCGCTTTTCCACATCAAAGGCGCTCATGCCATGACCCGGCTGTTGGAAGGCCCCATGCCTGTCGAGAAGATGTATGATCAGGGAATCGCTTCCGGCAGACACGATTAAAAGATTGTCTGAGCGCGCTTCAAGCATTTGAACAACCGAGTTTCAATCTCACCAGACACGATTAAAAGCCCATCTCGCCTTCCGTCACCTCGAAAATCGAAGGAGGTTTCAATCTCACCAGACACGATTAAAAGGCGACACCTTCGCTCCTGGTGGGAACGAATCGGCGACGTTTCAATCTCACCAGACACGATTAAAAGAAAATCTGGCTATTTTGTGGGCGCTTGAAAACGATTGTTTCAATCTCACCAGACACGATTAAAAGGCGCGTGGTTCCGTGCGTGGCGCCCAACCATCCGCAGGTTTCAATCTCACCAGACACGATTAAAAGATCAGCAAGCCTTCATCCAAAGCGTCGCCGAAGACATGTTTCAATCTCACCAGACACGATTAAAAGTTGTGTTCGTTTGTCATGGTGCGTCAAAATTGGTCTGGGTTTCAATCTCACCAGACACGATTAAAAGGCGGCACGAACGCCGCCGCGATGTCGAGAGCCTGACACGTTTCAATCTCACCAGACACGATTAAAAGGCTTGAACACCCATTGCGCTTCGCCTTCTTGCGTGGGTTTCAATCTCACCAGACACGATTAAAAGACGCGCCTCGCCTGGCTGGAGCGAAAACTTCAGGTGAGTTTCAATCTCACCAGACACGATTAAAAGGGGTTTCGCCGCGCCGAAGTCGGCTCGAAGTGGTTCCGTTTCAATCTCACCAGACACGATTAAAAGACTTTGGGCGCTGCGCTGGATCACGCGCCGACCGGTGTTTCAATCTCACCAGACACGATTAAAAGCAGAACTCCCGATCAAATCGTGGACGAATGGGCCTGGTTTCAATCTCACCAGACACGATTAAAAGGCGAGATAGACGACGCGCAGGGGCACGGCGATGGCGGGTTTCAATCTCACCAGACACGATTAAAAGCGGCATCGGCAAAGAGCAGCGTCGCCTCGACGCCATGTTTCAATCTCACCAGACACGATTAAAAGCTTGGTGGGTGATGATGATAGGGTTCGGGTGGAAGTGTTTCAATCTCACCAGACACGATTAAAAGTCGCGCGAGTGGCACTTTAGCCCGATCTGGAACACATAGGTTTCAATCTCACCAGACACGATTAAAAGCCGAAGAGGCGGGCGCTTCCGGCTGCTGATCGAGCAATAGTTTCAATCTCACCAGACACGATTAAAAGTGTTCCGCCTGAGCCTGACGCGCTGCCTTTTGAATTTGTTTCAATCTCACCAGACACGATTAAAAGGGACACCGAAGATCAGAGCGTCGTGAACACCATGACGCGTTTCAATCTCACCAGACACGATTAAAAGAGGCCCGCTTCGATGGCCACGCGAATCGCTTGCATTTCGGGTTTCAATCTCACCAGACACGATTAAAAGTTGCGGGCGCAAAAGTGTTTGAGACATGATAAATTTGGTTTCAATCTCACCAGACACGATTAAAAGACCGCTTTAGGTCGAACTCTAGGTCGCGTGTCACTAGTTTCAATCTCACCAGACACGATTAAAAGCGTTCCACGACGCGATGGACGCGCCATCGGCAAGTCGTTTCAATCTCACCAGACACGATTAAAAGCAATACAAGTGCGAACGGATGTTCGTCCTATGTTCAGGTTTCAATCTCACCAGACACGATTAAAAGTCGGGTTTCTCCTTCGAATTCGATGCCCCACAATTCGTTTCAATCTCACCAGACACGATTAAAAGGCGACCCAACGCGCAACAGTCCGCTTTCTGAACTGGTTTCAATCTCACCAGACACGATTAAAAGCGGGGCGACGTGGTGGTTCCTGTTCGGGTTCTGGCGTTTCAATCTCACCAGACACGATTAAAAGGACGCTGAGCGGATTCGGCGGCGGCTTCATACATCGGTTTCAATCTCACCAGACACGATTAAAAGTTGAGCGCCTAACGCAATGGCTGGCCCGACAGCCGCAGTTTCAATCTCACCAGACACGATTAAAAGAGCTTGAATCCGTTGCCTTCGGTGGAGATGTCTTTAGTTTCAATCTCACCAGACACGATTAAAAGTCGCGCAGTTCGAGCTACTCTGTGGGGCATCATCACGTCAGGTTTCAATCTCACCAGACACGATTAAAAGACGCCCTCCGAAAAGCAATTGAGCTTTGAGGAGATTTGTTTCAATCTCACCAGACACGATTAAAAGTCAAAACCAAGTGGTAGAAACCAGGCTCAGTTAAGACCGTTTCAATCTCACCAGACACGATTAAAAGCGTCCTATCTGGCCTTTGAGGTAGTGGTCTAATTCGAGGTGATGTTGATTGGAAGGGTGCGTCAGCCCCGCTGCTACTTTGCTCCAGCGGGGCTAACGCACCCTTCCAATCCATAACCGATGCCGGTGCCCTTGTCACCTCGCGTTAGACCACTACCGGCCTTTGATGTGACGCGCGAAATCGGTTTCAATCTCACCAGACACGATTAAAAGTCGTGGATCGCGCTCAAGAACTATTACGCGATATGTAGTTTCAATCTCACCAGACACGATTAAAAGTTTGGCAAGCCATGCTTCGCGGAGCGGCTCCTGAGTTGTTTCAATCTCACCAGACACGATTAAAAGCCGCTTTTCAGCAATGCGAAACGGCTTCGATCAACAAAGTTTCAATCTCACCAGACACGATTAAAAGGAGAATCAACTGTCATTAGACGAGGAGGAAAAGAAGGAGTTTCAATCTCACCAGACACGATTAAAAGCGGGTGAACTCCTCTTTATAAGATGCGCCGCAGATCAAGTTTCAATCTCACCAGACACGATTAAAAGACACCTCGCGCGGTGGGATGGGTTCGATTCGCAGCGGTTTCAATCTCACCAGACACGATTAAAAGTTGACGGAACCCGCGAAGACGTTTTTTGAGAACACGAGTTTCAATCTCACCAGACACGATTAAAAGTTTCCAGATCAGCCCACGCGCGAACGCGGGTCTTGTGTTTCAATCTCACCAGACACGATTAAAAGGCGCTATTCACGTCCCGGCACGAAGTTAAGATGCGCGTTTCAATCTCACCAGACACGATTAAAAGGAGTTGGGGAAACAGCGAGGTCGCCGTTCGATGTTCGTTTCAATCTCACCAGACACGATTAAAAGGAGAATGGCAACCAATCACCATCAACAGATAATACAAGTTTCAATCTCACCAGACACGATTAAAAGCCCACTCCGCCGACGTGTGGGTGTTCGGCGCGCCCGTGTTTCAATCTCACCAGACACGATTAAAAGTTGATTTAATGGCGTTCCCCATTCGGCGGGCAACTTGGTTTCAATCTCACCAGACACGATTAAAAGCGCCAGTGAAGATTTCGAGTTGCAAATCCCGAACGGCGTTTCAATCTCACCAGACACGATTAAAAGGCCTCCGCCTCTTGACGAGCCGCCGTTGCCAATTGCTGTTTCAATCTCACCAGACACGATTAAAAGCAGCTTCGCCTCGTCCTGTTGCCCCTGAGATAGATCGGTTTCAATCTCACCAGACACGATTAAAAGACTGTTGAAGAAGACGAGAGCTTCACGATTGAAGATTGTTTCAATCTCACCAGACACGATTAAAAGTGGCGAATTTAACCCGCCGTTGATCGCGTCATCATGGTTTCAATCTCACCAGACACGATTAAAAGTTGGAGCGCCGCACAAACGAAAACGAATGTGGATTGGTTTCAATCTCACCAGACACGATTAAAAGGAACTCGTGGCAGATTATGAAACCAAGTCGAACCATGGTTTCAATCTCACCAGACACGATTAAAAGCCCGGCCCTGCATCGGCGTCGAAGTCGTAGACACCAGTTTCAATCTCACCAGACACGATTAAAAGCCGGGAACAGTTCGGGCTTTAGATCAACCTCAGGAGGTTTCAATCTCACCAGACACGATTAAAAGTTTTCGGCCTCGTCGGCAGGAACCACGACTTCGCGCGTTTCAATCTCACCAGACACGATTAAAAGGCCGATCAGCAGGCGCTCGATGCCTTCGAGAAGATCAGTTTCAATCTCACCAGACACGATTAAAAGTTTTAATTGCTGTTGTTGTTTTCGGCGGAATAGGGGTTTCAATCTCACCAGACACGATTAAAAGAAGGCCGCGCGCCACTTGTTGAAGTCATTCCGCTTCGTTTCAATCTCACCAGACACGATTAAAAGGCGAACGCGGAGCGTGTCCTGAATCTGGTGAATGGCGCGTTTCAATCTCACCAGACACGATTAAAAGTGGCGCCCTCTACTTCGATCAGTGGTGGGTGAATCAGGTTTCAATCTCACCAGACACGATTAAAAGACTGCCCGAACTGCGCACGATCCCAAACAACCTGAAGTTTCAATCTCACCAGACACGATTAAAAGCTGAGCATGGCGTTTTGCAACCGCCGACGGTGCGACGTTTCAATCTCACCAGACACGATTAAAAGTCGTATCGCGCATTGGGCGAATTCGCGCGTTACATGTTTCAATCTCACCAGACACGATTAAAAGGCGTAAACGCGGGCGAGTGCGCCGCGGTCGTGGCTTTGTTTCAATCTCACCAGACACGATTAAAAGCGCCGGATCGTCTGGCACTTTTCGCCACTCTCGACTTGTTTCAATCTCACCAGACACGATTAAAAGCCACCCCAAGAGGCCAGTTTCTGTTCAGCTTTAGCGCCAAAAACTACACAAGGCTTGTTGGAATGCTGACTTGACACTTGTCGAGTTCCAATGGAGCAAAAACTGCGGGGAGCCGACGACTTCGGACTTTATTTTAGCTAAATGATGTTGCTCGTGCCGAGTTTTTCGACGCCCATCACTTCGCGGTTCAGTTTGGTGCCGCTGGGCAGGATGTAAAACAAGACGCTGTCGCGGGATTCGTCCACGATGGCGCGCAGTTCGGATTTGATCTGGCGCAGGGTGGCGGGCGTGACTTCGCCTTCAAAAACGGAGTTTTGCACCCAGTTCAGCCACTTCCGCAGACATTTGCACACTTTGGCCACTCGTTTCACATCGATGTCGTAGACGATGATGACATACATGAGGGTTCACCACCAGCACCGGAACGGCTCGTAGGAGGCCATGCCGATCATGTGTTTTTGCAGTTTGTAGCATTCGAGGCGCACCAAATGGCGGTAGGAGACGCGGCGGCCCAGCGAGCGGTGTTCAAAGGTGTCGCGCAGACGTTCTTCCCATGCTTTGACGACCACGTCCCTGCCCGCGCGGTTGAGGTGGCAAAAATTGAGCGTGTGGTCGAAGTGTTTGGGCGCGATTTCGCCGTTGTTGATGAGGCGAAAAATCAATCTGTCCACAATGGCCGGTTTGAAAATCTCCGACACGTCGAGCGCGAGCGAAAAGCGGCGATGGCCCGGTTGGTGAAGCACGGAGATCGTCGGGTTGAGCGCTGTGCGGTAGATTTCGCTGAGACACAGCGTGTAGCACAGCGAGTTGACGAAGGAAATCAGGGCGTTGACCGGGTTGTCGGGCGGGCGTTTGACGCGCTTTTGGAACTCGGCCCACGAGGGGCTGAAGATGGACTCCCACGCTTCGTAGTAGGTCGCGCGGATGGTGCCTTCGATGCCCATCACGCTCGGCACGTCGGGCGCGCCGGGAAGCAGAGCGCGGTGCGTTTCGATGGCCTTGATCCAGTGGCTCAGGTCGCGGCCCCGGCTCGCCGCGTTATAGTAGCGCAGCGTTTTGAGGATGTTGAAGCTGGCGCCCTCGACCAACTGGCGCGCCAGATCGACGCGCTTTTTCTCGTCGGCGTAAAGCAACACCTGCTTGACCGTCGTGAAGCCGGACACAACTTCCTGACGCGGCCAGAACGAGCCGGTGTAAAAGCCGTAGTAATTGAAGAAGTGGAGCGGCACGCGATGCTTGCCCAGAAAATTGAAAAAGCGCGAGTTGAAATCGCATTCGCCGAACAGGTAAATCGCCTCGACGCTGTTGACGGGAATCGGTTTTTTGGCGAGCGTGGGACGCGGCGTGTAAGGGCCGTCATCGAAATCGAGCGTCGCCAGCGCGTCCTCGTCTTCCAAATCTTCGAGCAGGCACCCGCTCTCGGCGGCGGCATCTTCGAGATCGGCGCCCGCCAGTTCCTCGGATTCGTCGGCGAAGGGGCGCAGATAAAGCGTGTTTTGATGGCGCTGCATCCGGCCAGCCGAAAAGATGTAGTAAGGGCGTTTCATGTGGGATCGGATTGGAGTTCGTCGCAGTAGCAGAAATCGCAGTAGGCGCACTTGAGGCAAAACGCGACTTTTTTCGGGCTGATCTCATCGAGTCGCGGCGGCACCAGTTCGCTTTCGATGATGCGCGCCGCATCGAGCCTGGCCTGAGCGAGCAGCGCCTCGCCCGCGCCATCGAGTTCGACGCTCTCGCGCGCTTTGATTTCGGGATAATCAATGATTCCGCGCGCCGCCACGCCTTTCGAGCGCAGAAAGTCGAGGTAAAAGAGCATTTGCAACCGGTGCGCCTCGCTCATCGCCTTCGACTTTTTGATTTCGTGAACCGTGACGACGCCATCGTCGCCCGGCTTGTGTTCGACCCAGTCCAACACGGCGGTGTTGTCGAGGTTGATCTCTTTCTCGTGCCGCCCATACGCATCGGCCCCGATTTGCCGCCCGATCTGCACATCTTCGTTTTCGCGCTCCATCGAGATGCCATGCGAAAACAACCACAACTTGCGATGGCAAACGAGGAGGTAGTTGAGATGAGTGCCGGTGAGATTGGGAATTTCGGTCATTAGGAGAGCCTGAATAGATTTGTCAAAGGTTAGCTGGGAAAATCTCTAAATAAAATGGTCAATCACAAGCAGACTGCATCAATCTCGCGCTTTTTGAAATTGTGATCGTCCTCCGACTGATTCAGGACACCCAAAATGTCGTGGTATTTACAATCGAGAAAGTAGATTCGATTCTCTTTGTCCCACTGCGCGTAACGGTTCATCGCCATAAAAGTGGATTGGCCCAGTGAAGCGACGTAATCAAGCGCGCGAAAGAACTCTTTAGCTTCGATGTGGGCTTGAAACTGGTGTTTGAAGCGGACGGGAACCACCGGGTAGTTATCGAACAACTCGAAGTATTCTTTATCCTCGCCGCGCGAAAAGGGGCGCAAGCGCGAAACGGTATCGCAAAAAGCGGTGTGGGCAGTGCCATATTTCTTGGCTTCGGAGTCAGTAAATCCCGCTTCATAAGTTGCTCTGACCCATTCGCCCTCGACTTTGGCGTTGAGTTCCTGTCCGTCGGGCGCCGCGTTGAGCGTTGCCGCCAATCGCTCGGAGGAGTAAACGTAGCGAAGCGCCGCTTCGTCGTAGTGCGTGGCGACGTAAACGGGCACGCTCTGGCCGTGTTGAAAGGCGCGATTGACGCGACCAAAGCGTTGAAGCAGGGCATCAACGGGCGCGAGTTCGGTGTAAATAGTGTCGAAAGAGAGGTTGAGCGACACTTCGACAACCTGCGTGGCAATGAGAATTTGAGCTGAAGGAATTTGGCGCTCTATATCGTCGGGCGAGTTGGGAAAGGCGCACAGTTCGGCTTCTCGTTCGCGGCGATGTTTGGCGATAAGGCGCGAATGAAGTAGCTTCACATCGGCGCCGCCTTCAATCAGCAGAGAATAAAGTTCCTGCGCTTGTTTGACGCGGTTACAAACCACTAAAACCTTTTTCGTCTTGGCACCCACAAGGATTTGTGGAGCGAGCGATTTGAGTGTGGCCGCTTTGAGATGTAAGCGATGGCGGGCACGGCTCAATATCTCGCGGTCGCGTTTGTGGTCGGGAAGGGGCGCAAGACTTGGCATTTCGCCCAGGGCCAGAGTGAGCCGGTTTTTGAGAAAAGGGGGGAAAGTCGCGGTCATGAATAAACAGCGCGCGCCCAATTTTTTGAGTTGCACCAGTAGCACATCCAGCAGCGCCGCCGTGTGTGCTTCGTAAGCGTGAATCTCATCGAAAATCACGAGGGCGCCCACCAACTCTGCGGCGCCAATCTCCCAAAATCGCACGCCGAACAAGATTTTGAGCAGTTGAAACGGCGTCACGACCTTTACGGGCGAATAAAACTGGCGCGCTTGGTCGTTGATAATTTTGGCTCGCCCCGCTGCTGCGCGGTAGTTATGAGTTTCTTCATCGAAATGGCGGGCGAACTCTTGAAGCGAGGCGCGGCCATGAATGCGCCCAACGAACCTGTCGCCGAATGCAGCACGCAGCCGCGAAGTCATGGCGTTGATGCTGGCTTGATAAGGCAAAACATAAAAGATTCGTTCGCCTCCCTGCCGATTATTCAAAGCCCAGTGCAGCGCGGCTTCGGTTTTCCCGGCGCCGGTTGGCGCCTCCAAGATGGCGTTTCCCGTTGTTTTGGCGAGTTGGATTTGGAAGCCTTCTGGGGGGCGAATTTTGTCGGCGCAAAGGTTCGAGAGCGGAATACCGTGTCCACCCGAAGCGAGGTGATCGCCGCCCATCAAAAAGCCGCGCGAAAGAACAAAGGGAAGCGACACCGCATCGAAACCACCCAATTTTAGGCGCAATTCGCCGAGGTTTTCGCCCAGTGCGTGCAAGTCTGGCAAAGCTGAGGGTTTGTCAGGAAGCGAGCGAAACGCCCAGGAAAGTGGCCCGTTTTGCCGCGCGCGTTCGACTTGTTGGTGCAGCCAATTCCAAGTGGGTTCGAGTTCGACCAACCGTTTGCGCCAGTTGCGCCCGCTACCATGCTGCGCGAAGTCCTCATAGCCCAAGCCCGTTCCTAAAATGCCGCCGAGGGCTTCATCGTCGAGCGTTTTGTGGTGCGTCAATACGGCGGCAATCAGTGGAATTCGCAGTTTTTCGTCCCAATCGGGCGGCAAACACCAGAGCAGCATCGCTGCTGAAAGGGCTTCGTGGCGGTAACCCCACCTATCACGGCGGGTGCCGTCTTCGTTGGGGCGGAGCGCCTTTTGGAAACCGATGGCGGCTTTGCCAAGGTCATGGAAAAAGGCCGCGACGCGCAGTGTCGCGGCCAAGTCACTCAAACCTAAATCGCGCAGGGGAATTTCGAGCAAATGCGCCATTTCAAGAGTCGCCTCCGAAACTTCGCGCGTGTGATCGAGAAGCGATTGCCCATTCGATTTGGCCCAAACATGTTCGTCCATGAGATTTATGAGAGGTTCGTCGAGTGAAAAAGCGGCATCGCTTCGCCGCTTTGAACATCGCGCCACAAATCGGGAGCGACAATTTCTTGGCTCCCACTGAGGGAGTCAAACACATGAAACGGCTTAACGGCCCGCGCGCGGCGTGGCTCTTGAACAGTATGGAAAGTGGGAAAGGAAAGCAAACGCGAGCGGCGCGCCGAACTTTGAATGGGAAACGGCACCAACACGCCGCTTATGGTAGCGCGTTCGACACTTTCCAACTGCGCCTCACGCCATGATGCAACAAACGCCACATCCTGCGAACGTCCGAGCAGAAGCGGAAAGCGTGGACGCAGCAATGCGTTGGCGGCTTCACCGGCGGGCAGATAAAGCGTCAGGCAAGCGTTGGCCAGAAATTGCCGCGTCACAACCCCCGAACCCACACCGCCAGTTTTCGCGCTCCATTTGGGGCCACCTTCGCCAAAGAACAAGATTTTTTCCAAGTCTTCGGCGAGCGCCTCGTAATCGAAACGGTAGGCGATGGGCGCTTCTTCGGGCGTAACCTCGCGCCCGCACGCCGCCGCCAGCAAACCGTAAACCGTAGAAGGCGGCGGCACGGGTGAGGTGAGCTGATAGCCCATCATCCCAGGCACGCGAAACGACGCAGAGTAAGCGCGCACTTCGACGCGAATCATGGATTTTTGCGCCATAAGTACCTCAATTCAAAATCCCATCCGATTCCAAAACCGCCGCCGCCGCTTCGATGGCTTGAAGCGGTGTTCCAATCTCAAAAGAGATTCCCGCAATGCCCTCCTTGAGCTTCGCCAGAACTTCGGTTTCGTTGGCTAAAACACCGGGGCGATAGCCGAAAAAGAGCTTTTTGTTTTTCCCAAGCAAACGGGCGGCATAATCGGTCAGCACCGATTCGAGACGCGGCAAGTGCAAAGCAACGCTTTCTCTCGCTTCGCCATTGGCCGGAACGAAGAGATTTTGAAACGGCGCGTTGCCGCCATCGAGAAAACCCAGTAGCACAACGGAAGGCGTGACATCGGACAAATTGCGGGTGAGATTGGCGCCGTGTCGCAGCGATTTCAAACAGCGCAACGTTTGCGTGGCGCGCTCGCGCCGTGTTTCGAGCGGCATCTGCAAAACGCGCGGTTTCAAATTGCCACTGGCTTCTTGCGCGACGGCAGCACCATTCGAGGGCGCCGTTTTTATATCCACATCGCGCATCGGGCCACATTCAAAACGTCCTACATCGGAAAGAGAAAGAGTGAAGACGCCTTGCAAGGGTGTGGAGTAATGCTCATGCTCGAATGGCACCATGTTGGGGTTATCAACGGGCAAAGAGCGCGAAAAGTGGCCGAAATCCGACGTGATGGTGTTGGGCACAACCGCGACAAGAAGCGAGTTTTTGAGAGGGCTAACGCGACGCTGTGTGCCACCAGTGGCCTCACCATCTTCGCTGTCCTCCTCACTCGCAGCTTCCAAAACATCCGCGTCGTTAGCGCCTTCCGCTTCGCCGAATAGCGATTGGGATTCTCCTGTCTCTTCGGCTTTGGCGTCTTTGCCTTTTTTGCCAGCCGCTTTTTTTGTCGCTTTTTTCGCGGCCATGTAGCCGAAAATGTCGTCGTCGGGAAACTCTTGCGGGTTGCCGTCTGTATAAGCGGATTTGGCTTCTCGTGTGACGGGCGAGGGCGTCCAGCCGAAATCTTCCGTAGCGACTTCGCGCCACCAACGCCGCCATGCCTGACCCGAAACATACGGATAAAGACGGCGACCGATTTTGATTTGCTTGACGACAACTGCGTTGTCGAGACGCTGACCGACGGCATTGCCCGCGTTGTTGAGTGCTGCGCCGTTGGCTTCGATGAGAACAGCGCCAGTGAGAATTGGATTGCTCATGATTTAAAATAAGAAGGGTAACGCCGCTTACGCGACAAGAGACAAAAAGCGGTCGGTTTCGCCGAGTTCGTCGGCTTTGAGTTCACGGCCATCAACGGGCGCGGGTTCGGGCAAAGCGCGCACTTCCTCGCGGTTCATATGGCTATAAACGTAAGCAAGCAAGTAATCGCGGAGCAATAGCGAGTAGCCCGGTTTTTCAATCGGGAAAAACTGCGTCCATTGCGGCCAAGAAACTAAGCCCCATTTGGCACCACGCAACAAAACTTGGCGCAATTCTGTGGCGCGCGTTGCTCGCCCCAAATTCGTCGATAGTTGCTTCTGTCTGCTATCTCGAAGCAAAGAAGCGCCAATTTCTTCGATCAACTGCAAAATTGTGGACTTATCATCCGCAGGAAATTCATCTTCTGGGCGCCAAAGCTCAAATTCAAGATTCTTCTCGGCGCAATAACTTCTGTCGTAGAGCGCCGCTAAAAGATAATCGCGCGCCGATAGCGCTGCGAAAGGCGCATCGGGTGGAATAAGGCGGGCGAAGGTCGCTTCATCCAAAAACTTCTCGCGGCAAAAGCGCAGCAAGACGCGGCGCACTTCACCGATACCTGATGCGCGTTGCAAATCGAAAAGCCAGTCTTTGGATTTGGCATCGGAAAACAGGGTCTGCGATAAAGATTCGATGTCTCGAAGAAAAGTAGGATTCACAGCTAAAACCTCGTGGGCGTAGTGAGCGTGCGCGTTCCAGCCCCCGCGCAGCATAACGGCTTCGGAATCTTTAGAGCGCAAAAGGCAAAGCGAGACAACCCGTTCACCGCGCAGCATCGCTCGCGCTAAGAGCCAGCCCTTTTTCTCCGCTCCCAAAACTTCGCGGTTCCAACGAACCAGCGCCTTACTGCCGCGCAGTTGTGCGAAAAATTTCCACAAGGGGTGCGGCAAATCATAGGCTTCAATCGTGGGGCTACGGCTATCGTTAGAAAAGATGTAAGCCGTAACGGGCAGCGAAATTTGGTCAATGGCTGCTTTAGAAAGTGGTTTTTGAGCGGTGCAAGTCAGTTCCCGAATTAAACCGACGACCGCCGTTTCCTTGCCCCGATTGTTGATTTTCCAATCGCCAAAAAAACCAAATCCGCCTTTCACCAAAGCATCGTTCATAAAATCGCGCGTCAGTTCAGCCACAGCCACAGCCACTTCCTCTTGCGCTGTATGGACAAACCAGAAAAACCCGCTATTGAGTCCAGTGCGTAAAACCGAAAGTGGAAAGAATTCGAGGGCTAAAGCGGTGATGGCCCCAACCCGATGCCCGCCGATAAGCCCCGGATGGAAATTGCGCTTAGTTTTGGAATCAACCATTGGGAATTCATCATTCCCCATAATCGCGCAAGCCGGATTTCCATCTACGAAACACCTTTGCAAAGCCTGTGAACGAGGATTATGAATTTGTTGCTTAACATTTTCCAGTTTCAGTCGCAAACGATTTGCGTAGTTGGTCTTTTGGTTTTGAATGCGGGCCAACTCTTTAGCCCGTGCTTCGGTCATTCCAGGATCCGCTTCACGTAGAGCCTTCACGTCTGCCCCCTTCACACTCGACTGCGAAAGCACACCGTTTTTGGTCTGAATCACCGTCATGTCGCTACCCGTGAAGGTTTTCGGCTTCTTCTCTCCTTCAACTAAACGGGGAGCAAAGGCAGCATCGCTGGTGATGAGGCTAATCAACTTTTCAACAGCTCGCTCAATAGCCGCCTCGTCGAGTTGGTGAAGATGCTTGACACCCGCCGCCGCGCACATTCCGGCCAATCCAGCATCAACAAATATATTCCCTGTGAATTGAGTTTTCATAATTCAACCGAACCTCCACATATTGCTTGATTAGAATCAAACCTACATAAGCACGACTAAGGTGAACATAGATTGATTCTGCCATTGATTAGGAAGCGTTTCAATCCCACAAAGCCCGATTAAAAAGGGAAGCATCAGAAGCTTGAGTTAACTTACTCAAATTTCAATCCCGTTTGGCGGTTGGCAGCCGCGCAGATGGAGCGATTAATTTTTGCGGTTCAGTTTGAGATGCAGCTATTTCCGTTTTGAGATTGCCAAACTCCAATTTAAAGTTGAAGTGCCCAAACCCCAAGTGAGCTAACCAGGCGATCAGCAAGAGCGCACTAATTACGCAAATGGCCTCCCATTTGACCACAAATTTTGAATTCTTCATCGGATTCCCCGATTCAATTGTATTCGCTCTCCTTCTCAGAGTCAACTTACTCAATGGCTTCACCTCTTCTACTCTCATATTGAAAGGTCATAAAATCCCGTTATTCTTAATAACATATTATAAATCTTCCGCGAGAAGTAATTCAAACCAAACTCCCAAATCCACTTCCAGTTAAATGCCCGGCCCCGACGCACCACGCGAAGCGCACGGCTTCTGGCTCGCCTTCGACAATCACCGGGCACACGCTGGCGCGTTTGTAGAAGTCGTCTTTGATGTGGATCAGGCGGGTTTTGGGGGTTTTAAAGGAAAGGTCGAAGCTGACGCGCGCGCCTTCGCCCAAATGGGTGAGGCCAGCTTTGTCTAACTTGTGGCGCAGGGTTTTGGTGAGGTAGTCGCTTGCGCGCGGGTCGTCATACAAAATGTGGGGGTCGTTTGGGCCGTCTTTGTCGCCGCGAATGAAAATCGGGCTGTCGGCGCGAAAGACGCGGCGCGGGCCGAATTCCGGCGTGGATTGACTTTGGATTTCCACGACTTCCATGCCGCAACAGACGCCGGGCGACTTGAGTGCGGCATCGGCGATGCGGGCGAGCAAACCTTGGCCATCGCTTGTGTCGGGCGCCGAGATGTGCCAACTGGCGCCGCGCGGGAACGCGAGCGCGCCGTTTCGGGCGCCGCCACCTTGCAAAGAGCCGACGCTGTAAAGGCTGATTGAGTCGTGCAATTCGTTGGGGCCGAGCCACCGATGCAAAGCACCGGCTAACAGGTGGTTGTAGTTGAAGCTGACGGGCTGACGAGCGGGACTGAGGGAAAAGTGCAAGCGCATGAGAGTTGTTGTGGGGACAAAAGGGATTGCTTTTCGTGGGAAGGAAAATCGTCTTGCAATTTAACTCCGGCGCAAACTGAGCGCAACTCTTTTTTTGGCGTCTGGCGCAGTTTTTTCGTGATCCGGGCGCCGCGCTGCCTGTAGGCCCAGGGCAATGGCCTGAGAACGCCTTTGTCAGCGAGTGTCTTCCCGAAGCCCCATGTTTCAAAGGGCGCCTTCGGCGGCTGGATAGGCACTCGCTTACAAAGGCGTTCTCAAGTGATTGCTCGGCGCTCTGGTATAAAAGCAGTAAATTTCTCCTGTTTTTCAAGGCTCTCGTGATTCGACTCGAACTTTTGCGCCAGGGCGCACTTCTCGCCGGGCTGTTGCCTGGCTCTCCCGTTTCCATCACCGGCGTGCAGTGGCGCGGAGAGGATGCGCTCGAACTGTTTTTCAAGGACGCGGCGGGGCGCGCCGATTCGCAGCTTTTGCTGCGCGACGACGAAGAGCGGCTTGAACTTGTGGACGGCGCGGAGCGCGCGTGGGCCTTCGATGGCGATGGCGAGAGGTTTCGGCTGGTTTGCGAAGCGCAGCGCATCCGGCTCGCCCATCTGTTCGACCCGCACCTCGCAGTTCATGCCTCGCAGGTAGACGCTCTGCCGCACCAGATCGCGGCGGTTTATGGCGATTTGCTGCCGCGCCAGCCGCTTCGCTTTCTGCTCGCCGACGATCCCGGCGCCGGGAAAACCATCATGACCGGGCTGTATCTCAAAGAACTGGCGATGCGCGGCGATTTGCGGCGCGCGCTCGTGGTGTGTCCCGGCTCGCTCGCCGAGCAGTGGCAGGACGAACTGGGGGCGCGCTTCGGATTGGAGTTCGAGATTTTGACGCGCGAAGCGGTTCATCTGGCGCGGTCGGGCAATCCGTTTGGCGAACGCGATCTGTGGATCGCGCGGCTCGATCAGCTTTCGCGGAGCGAGGAGTTACAGGAACTTTTGCGCGACAGCGAGTTCGACGTGATTGTGGTGGACGAGGCGCACAAGATGTCGGCGTCGTTTTTCGGCGGTGAGATGAGAGCGACCAAACGCTACCGGCTCGGCCAACTGCTTGGCGGGGTGTGTCGCCACTTTTTGCTGCTGACCGCCACGCCGCACAACGGCAAAGAAGAAGAGTTCCAGTTTTTCATGGCGTTGCTCGATCCCGACCGCTTCGAGGGCCGCTTCCGGTCGGGCGTTCACGCGGGCGATGTCTCCGACCTGATGCGCCGCCGCGTCAAAGAAGAGTTGGTCAAGTTCGACGGCACGCCGCTTTTTCCGCCCCGGCGCGCTTACACCGTTCACTACGATTTATCCGATGGCGAAGCGCGCTTGTATGAAGCGGTCACGGATTATGTGCGCGAAGAGATGAACCGCGCCGACAAGCTCGATGGCAAAAGCGGCTCGACCGTTGGCTTTGCACTCACGGTGTTGCAACGCCGCCTGGCGTCGTCGCCCGAAGCGATTTTTCAGTCCATCGCGCGGCGCCGCAAAAAGTTGGAAGCGCGACTGGCTGGAGAAAAATCGTCTGCGTTGACATTCGATGCGCCCTCCGCACCAGATGATGCCGACGATTTTTACGACGAGATCGCGTCGGGTGAAGTCGAGGATGTCGAAGAACAAATCGCGCTGCAAGCGTCGGCGGCCCGCACCAAAAGCGAACTGGCGGCAGAAATTCGCGCGCTCGAACGGTTGGAATCTCTCGCGCTGTCTGTGCGGAACAGTGGCACCGACCGCAAGTGGGACGAGTTGTCGAGCTTGCTGCAAGGCGAAGGCGGCGCGGCGCGCGAGTTGTTCGATGGGCAGGGCGGGCGGCGCAAACTCATCGTGTTCACCGAACACCGCGACACCCTTGCGTATCTGGCCGGTCGCATTCGCACTCTTCTGGGGCGCGAGGAAGCCGTCGTCACCATTCACGGCGGCGTGCCGCGCGACGAACGCCGCCGCGTGCAGGACGCTTTCACGCAGGACAAAGACGTTCTGGTGCTGCTCGCCACCGACGCGGCGGGCGAAGGCATCAACTTGCAGCGCGCGCACCTGCTCGTCAACTATGATTTGCCCTGGAATCCGAACCGCATCGAGCAGCGTTTCGGGCGCATCCACCGCATCGGGCAAACCGAGGTGTGTCATGTGTGGAACCTCGTCGCCGCCGAAACGCGCGAAGGTGACGTATGGAAAACCCTGCTCGAAAAACTGGAAAACCAGCGCCAATCGCTCGGCAGCGCCGTGTTCGACGTTCTGGGCCAATGCTTCGCGGGCACGCCTTTGCGTCAACTGCTCATCGAAGCGGTGCGCTACGGCGACCAACCCGAAGTGCGCGCCCGGCTTCTGGAAAAGTTAGAAGGCGCGCTCGACACCGAGCATCTGCGCTCGCTCCTCGAAGAACGCGCTCTCGCCACGCAGTCGCTTTCCCTCGAACAAGTCGGCCTGATCCGGCAGGGCATGGAGCGCGCCCAGGCGCGAAAACTTCAGCCGCACTATATCTCGCAGTGGTTTCAGGAAGCGTTCTCCGTTTTGGGCGGCGACCTCAAAAAGCGCGAAACCGACCGTTTTGAAATTTCGCGCGTGCCGCTCGCGCTCCGTGAACGGGGCCGCGCCAGACGACTTTCGATCACACCGCGCTATGAGCGCATCACCTTCAAACGCGAAGGTGTTCAGCTTCCTGGCAAAGCGGTCGCCTCACTGGTGTGTCCGGGTCATCCCCTGCTCGACTGCGCCATTGATTTGCTGTTGGAGCGCGACGGCGAAGTGCTGCGACGCGGCGCGATTCTGGTGGACGAAGAAAATCGCTCAGGCGAAGCCCGCGTTTTGTGGATGCTCGAACACGCGATTCAAGACGGGCAAACGGACGAGAACGGCGCGCGTCACGTCGCTTCCAAGCGACTGCAATGGGTCGAAGAAGCAAGCGACGGCACGATGCGCGACGGCGGCCCGGCGCCGTATCTCGATTATCGCGGCGCGACGAAACCCGAAAAAGACGCCTTAGCCGAACAATTGAACGCCGATTGGCTGCGAAGCGGCGGCGAAAGTCGCGCCCTCGATTACGCGGCGTCGCATTTGGTGCCGGGCCATCTCGCCGAAGTGCGGGCCGAGCGATGGGCGCGCATTGACAAAACCCGCGCCGCCGTGACCGAACGATTAACCAAAGAAATCGCCTACTGGGACGGACGCGCCCTCGAACTGCGCGCCCAGGAAGAAGCCGGAAAAGAGGGCGCCAAACTCAACTCGTCTCAAGCCCGTTCGCGCGCCGATGATCTCGAAGCCCGGCTGAACACTCGTTTGAGTTCGCTCGAACGCGAGCGGCTTTTGTCGGCGCGGCCACCCGTTGTCGTCGGCGGCGCGCTCGTCGTCCCGCTTTCTCTTGTTCAAGCCGCCGTGCGCGAAGCGGCGCAAGAACCCAGCGTTTCGGACAACCAAAATTCATCCAAACCCGCGCCGCCCGAAGAGCCGCCGCCTCTTGACCCCGAACTGAAAAAGCGATTGGACGCGCTCGCTGTGCAAACCGCGCTTGAAACGGAGCGGGCGCTGGGTCACACGCCGCAGGAAATGGAACACAACAATCCCGGCTACGACATCGAATCGCTCGACGGGCAAACCGGGCGACTGCGCTTTCTGGAAGTCAAAGGCAAACTCGAAGAATACGGGACAGTCACCGTCTCGCGCACGCAGATTTTGTTCGCGCTCAACAGTCCCGACAACTGGTTTTTAGTGGTCGTGCCCATTGCTCGTGAGGGCGAAGGCGACGAGGAGACATTGACGCCCGGCGAGCCGTTTTATCTGCAACGCCCGTTCACCAAAGAACCCGATTTCGCCGCGACGAGCGTCAACTTCGACTTGCACACGCTGCTCGGCGGCAACGCCGAGGGAAGCAACATTTTGTGAATGGTTCAGAGAGCAGTCAGATGTTGCCGAATCCGCGCGGTTGGCAGAAAGAGATGCAAAGCCGATTCACGCAAAGGGCCAAAGCCAAAACGCGCGTAAAAGCGCGTGGCACGTTCGTCCAGGGCGTCCACTTCGAGCGCCGCGACACCCGATGTTTCGGCGATGAGCAGAACGCGCCGAAACACATCGAGCAAGCACGCTTCACCCACGCGCTGCCCCTGAAAAGGCAAAGCCACCGCCAAACGTGCCAGCAAAACTGTCGGCGCGTCCAACGGCGGCTTTTTGAGATCGTCTGGCCACTGCGTTGACTCTAACTTCGAGTTAGCGAGCGTGTAGTAAGCCGCGATTTGTTTCGGATTAGCCTCGAAACCGCCAACGAACGTCACACCATAATCGCGCTTGGCGTTTTGGCGCGCGTAGCGTTGGAGATAGCCATTCAAGTTCTCGACGCCGCAATCGAAGGAAGCGCGGTCATGGTGCGCGCCCAAAACCTCGAAGCGAAGCGACGCCACTAAAACGGCCCCTCGCTCAAATCACCAGGGAAGTTTTCAACGTAACCGGGCAACATCTCGATGCCGTTTTCGGTCTGGCGCGTATATTTCGCCATGTGCCGCGCGATTGCCAGCGCGCTTTCGGGAAGCGGTTGCGGGTTGGTGATCGCCTCGACAAATCGCTCCCAATCTTCTTCATCCAGCCGCGTGACGCGCTTTTTCTCCATCACCGCGTCGGCTTCTTTAAGCAGCGCCGCCGCCGCAAATTCGGAAACCGTTTGTCCGGCCTCGAACGCCGCAAGTTCGATGCGCTCTTTGTGCGCCGAGTTGATGCGAAACGCCATGCGCGCGTCGTGCTGCCCGCGAGGACGCCGCTTTTTGATCGCTGGAGTTGGTTTTTGGGATGTCTTTTGTTCGCTCATAACCTCAAGTTTAAACGGCTTTGGCCGACGCGAAAACGCAAATTTTCGGAGGCGGGGTTGTCAAGCTCCAAAAATTATTCGCGCCGCTCTCTTGCAAAATGCCTTTGCATCGCCAAACTGTGCCCATCGCGTCCCCCCCCCCACGAGCCACGATTTTATGCCCACCAAAAAGCTCATCGAAGTTGCGTTGCCGCTCGAAAAGATAAACATTGCCGCCGCGAAGGAAAAATCCATTCGTCACGGGCATCCGTCAACGCTGCATTTGTGGTGGGCGCGGCGACCTCTGGCGGCGTGTCGCGCGGTGTTGTTCGCTTCGATTGTGGATGATCCCTCGTCGCATCCCGACCGCTTTCCCACCGAAGAACTCCAAGAAACCGAGCGGCGGCGACTGTTCGACATCATCGAAGAGATGGTGCCGTGGGAGAACTCGAACAATCCGCACACGCTCAAGAAGGTGCGCGAGGAGATTCTCAAAGCCACCAACGGCAACCCGCCCGCCGTTCTCGATCCGTTTTGCGGCGGCGGTTCGATTCCGCTCGAAGCGCAGCGATTGGGACTGGAAGCGCACGGCTCGGATTTGAACCCGGTCGCGGTGCTGATCACCAAAGCGCTCATCGAAATTCCGCCCAAATTCGCGGGATGCGCGCCGGTTAATCCCGACGACGCGAATCGTGCGATTCAAAGCGAGTGGAAAGGCGCTTCGGGACTCGCCGCCGACGTGCGCTACTACGGCAACTGGATGCGCGAAGAAGCCTTCAAACGCATCGGCCATCTGTATCCCAAAGCGAAACTTCCAAACGGCGAAGAAGCGACCGTCATCGCGTGGCTGTGGGCGCGCACCGTTCCGTGCTCCAACCCGGCGTGCGGGGCGCGGATGCCGCTCGTGCGCTCGTTTGCGCTTTCGACCAAACCCGGCAAAGCCGCGTGGGTCGAACCTAAAGTCGTGCGAAACGAAGGCGAAGCGCCGAAGGTGGAATTTGAAGTAGCAACGGGCGCAAGCGTGCCCGCTGACAAGCTGAACGGCACAGTCAACCGTCAAGGCGCGACGTGTTTGTGTTGCGGCAAACATGAACCACTGGCTTATCTGCGTTCACAGGGAAAAGCGGGCAATATGAGAGAACAACTTATGTCGGTAGTAGCTCAACTCAAAAACACGAGAATCTACCTGGCGCCAACTCATGAACAAGAACAGACAACTCGTTTAGAATCTCCTGACAATCCTCCAAGTGCTTTGATGCCTGATAATCCTCGTTGGTTTTCTCCTCCGCAATACGGGTTAACTAACTTCAATGAATTGTTCACGCCTCGCCAACTTATCGCGTTAACAATATTCTCAGATTTGGTTCATGAAGCCAAGAAGAAAGTTCAAATTGATATTTTGGCTAATAAACAAATA
>JAABUM010000957.1_pt1 | contig 46170 bp, 75 predicted proteins | sample 5559161 | NCBI WGS metagenome assembly JAABUM01 (sample SAMN10711868, study PRJNA513369) | rock metagenome | isolation source: Antarctica rocks | place: Antarctica: Victoria Land, Siegfried Peak nord
TGGAGAGGGCTTGAAGCTTTGTAAAAATGAGCGCCAATGGCCTCCTTTGTTTTAGACTTTAATAAAAAAAGCCTGCTCGACAGTTCTTTTCTTTCAAAAAACATAAAACAAAGGAGGCCGGTGACGCTGGAGAGGGCTTGAAGCTCTTTCAAAATGAGCGACAGCCTCCTTTGTTTTAGACTTCAGAAAAAAGCCTGCCCGACCGTTTCCCTCTTTCAAAAAACATAAAACAAAGGAGGCCAGTGACGCTGGAGAGGGCTTGAAGTTCTTTCAAAATGAGCGCCAATGGCCTCCTTTGTTTTAGACTTAAAAAAAAAGCCTGCTCGACAGTTCTTTTCTTTCAAAAAACATAAAACAAAGGAGGCCAGTGACGCTGGAGAGGGCTTGAAGCTTTGTTAAAATGAGCGCCAATGGCCTCCTTTGTTTTAGACCTTTAAAAAAAAGCCTGCAACAGCCCTTGCAGAAGAGCTCGATTGCATGCTGTGTGAAAACGTCTTTGCGGAGGTACGATAGCATCACGGCGCCGCCAGCGAAATGCGATACGGCACGAAATCATCGACTGGCTCAATTGCATGCTGTGCTCTGTACCAAGCTGGAGGAGGTGCGAGGGCCGCACCCACTTCCTGCGCCTCACAAAGCAAGGCATGCTGGAATACGTACTGTGTGCAGCTAATGCGCGACTAATCCAAGCCAATCGCGAATGGTATCTGGGACACGCTGTACTCCATACGCCTCGGCTGAACCTGCTGCTGACGACTCCATTTGCTGTGCACACCTGACCACGGCGCACGTAGTTGAGCTCCGCGACGCCGCGCACATCCACAATGACGGCCTCCTTAGGCCAGGTATCCTTGTAGATGCCGGCGCCCGTATTGCCTGCAGAAAAGGACACGTCACGTGCTGATTCCAGGGTCCATGTGTCATTGCCAAATGCGACGTTCAGGTATCAGGTATCAGCCTCCTTTGGCCATGTCTCCTTGTAGATGGCGGCGCCCGTGTTGCCTGCAGAAAATCGCACACCCAGATGCATGTCAAATTTCATTTGGATCTCTGTCCAACCTGATGAGTCTGTCGGATGTACGCATGGGTTTGGGTGTGTGTGGATGCAGTTGACGAGGCAGTGATCGTTCTGCCAGATGCAGCAGCTGCCGCAGGCATCGGTGAGGTTCCCGTGCTAGCATCTGTCCAGAACGTGGCAGGCATGTCACTAGAGCATTTGCATGTCCGTGCTATGATGGCCTTGCGCGGCACAGCCCACAATTTTGTCAAATCTGTGCACAGTTGATGCGAAACCCCTCTATGACAGAGGACTGGCTGCAATCATCACTGGGCAGGAATGGAATGTGGCTTTCCACGTGACAGGCATGGTGCAGATAGATCAGCGTTCGTGTCGGTCTGCAGCCATGGTTTGCACCTGCCAGCAGCCGCAGGTCCGCAGGCTTGACATCCTCCACAACACGTGCCACCTCCGCCAGCGACTTGGGCCGTCGCCACGAGGTGCTGCCATCCCTGCTGACGTTAGCCTGTGAAATGCAGACGAATAAGCAGGTCAAGTGAGTGTTCCTGGGTCTGCTTCGGGGTCAGTCCCCGAATTGTGAGAACAAAACAACCGGGGTTTTCTATCTGGCAACTGTTGCCTGCACCTGATCCCCACCAATATGAGGATCAGAGTCAGAGGCAGCACCGCGAACACCACACCGCGGCCTATTCGCGCAGGAAAGCGAAAAAGGCGATATATCATGCAACGATAGCACTGCCTGCGTTCTAGCTCCTCCTTTTGACGACCACGCAATGCGGTGGTCACAACCTTTAGAGCTAGACGCGCTATACCGTGGGCCGGTCGCGCAGGAAGGCGGGGAAGGCGATGTCGGCGGCGCACGCCGCCGAGTGCTGGCACCCCGGCGCGCAAATGCCCAGGTCCTCGAGGTCGGCGCAGCCTGTCAAGCTCTGCACACGGAAACGATCTTCCGACTTCTGGTAGGACCATTGTGATGGATGATTGGGGTTGTCGGCGGCGCATGCCGCCAATTGATGCCACCCGAATTTCACATATAATCAGGTCCTGCAGGTCAGAGCATTTGAGGCTCCAATGTCATAGGGCGTCTGTCGTAGGGCGTCTCAAGCTATGAACTGTATTGTATCTGCACCCTGGTCTAATTCGTAGCAGGCTTGCCCACGCATCAGCATGGCGATAACCTTCCGGCAGAGACCGGGCCTGCATGCCCGCCAATCGACGGCCCCGATCAGCTGATGCCACAAACAAGCAGCTTGGGGTCGCGAGAGACCGTGCAAGCAGACCGATCGGCAAGGCTAGTAGGGAGCTGTGCAGGGAGCACAACCGCCGCCTGTATATGCAAGCTGCCCCCAATCTGAGCGGGCCATGCCGACAGCAGATACGGTGGACCCCAAGCTTGCGGCTGAAGCCGCGGCGCCTAGATTGCGACGACGCTTGCATGCGACAGACCGAGCCACTGGCAGACATCACACGTTGCAAATGACCTTGCAGGCGTCGACGATGGGGTGGTAGGTGATGCGGCGGCACAGGCTGGTGCAGCAGCTGCCTGATGTGCACACGAGGGATGGTATGCTCAGAAAACCACTATCAGCTTAAAGCAGTATCACCTTGCAGGCGTCAATGATGGGGCGGTAGCCGGTGCAGCGGCACAGGTTGCCGTCCAGGCCGGACTGGAAGTCGTCGGCCGTTGCGGAACGTCCTTCCGCTTCCGCCTTCCGCAGCACGCCGTGCGCCGCCACCACGAAGCCCGGCGTGCAGAAGCCGCACTGGGAGGCGTGAAACCCCGCAAACCGCTCTGCAATACAGCAGACGACAATCTAGAACTCCTTACCCATGAGGTAGAGAACTAGGCTGCGACCACGAAGCCCGGCGTGCAGAAGCCGCACTGCAGGGCGAGGAAGCCCGCAAACCGCAAAATAGAATGACCATCACCACATTTCAGCAGCAATCATTCATTCCAAATTCGGATTTCAACGCACATTGTTTTGTCCTAGTACAGCACGACAAGCAATGCATGCAGATGCCTCACTGCAGCTGGTGAAAGTCCTCGCACTGCTCTGCATGCAAGGCAATCACTGGACATCTATAACGTTCCCCCAATCAAGCTGGAAAAATGACGAAATCTTTGCAGAGCACGGTGTTCGACTGAGTCTCAGCAGTGCCAGAGCATAGAACAACGCGGCGACCATGGTGGCGCAACGTGAGGTACTAAATCCAGCTGTTCGACGTAACATCTCCTGTTGCAGTGCGCTTCACAAGGCACAAACACGTTTTCATCTACTCAGGCACCGGATGATCACAGGCTTGCAAAGACGCCCATGTGCAGTCGCAATCGAACAGTCTACTTCGTCGTCACAATTGACCGCAGTTCAGCAGAGCGCAATACACTGCATAGCTTGCGCTAGGCATCTGTTGTGGAACAAGCATCAAAGCTGCTGTGACACCCCCTTGCGCGCGTAAGCCAAACGTTTGGTGCTTTTCGGCAGAGTGTGAGGTTCTAGATGCAGATCATTTTCATCCCAGAATCACCTTGTACAGGGCGGAAGCAGACCGCCAATAAGTTGCCGATGCCCTCGACCATCGTGATGGCGGCGCCGTCTACAAAACATGGAGTGCAGTTTCGAGCGGAATTGAATTCCAGTTGCGGTCTCACCCTGGATGGGGTGGAAGCCGGCCTCCGAGTTGCCGATGCCCTCGACCGTCGTGATGGCAGCGCCATCCAAACCGCCCACCGGCGCCAGGCACGAGTTGATGCTGCGCGTCTGCACCTTGCCTGCAGCCAGGAGGAAGCATGTCACAGCCCGACATGCTGGCAGCCTGCGCTGCAAGCTGCAGAGGGTCCTGGGCTCGTAATCACGAAATGGCGCGTGACACATGAGGCTGTGGATACACTCCATGAATTGCGCAGCTGGCTAAATGCACTGCAGCTAGACTGGTGGAGCCAGTTCTATTCGCCAGGCGCAGGGTTCTACTGCGCTTGTCGAAGACTCGCTCACCGGTGGCAGGGTCCACCGTGGAAACCTCCACCGCGCAGGCGCCGCATCCTCCCTCACCGCACGCGACCTTCGTGCCCTGCCCCAGCGAAAAGCAAGCGACAAGACCATCAGTGCATGGTGCACGAGTCCACACGTGAGCCTTCCGACACCCTTCAGGTTGATGCATGAGGTATTTTTGATGCAAACCAATGCCGAAATGCAGTTCCTGAGTGATGCAGACACCGTGTAGCCGTGTGCAATCAGGGCAGCTGCTCTCCTTCAGCAATCACCATGGGGTTTGATGGAAATCGCGGGATGCTCTCGATGAGCACCGCAGGTCATGCACCTGCAGCCTGAAGAACCAGTTGCATGAAAGGACTGCGCTTCGCTCGCAGGATCACCTTGTAGCGCGTCTCCGTGCGGATAAAGTCCGCGAGGCTGGTGTTCAGGTCTACGCGCTGCGGCACCGCCACCTTCTCGCCGTTCACGGCGAGCACAACGGCATCGGCACCCATGCTGATCGTCAGAGTTGAGCGCTCCCAAAGCTGCTCCGTTCCTTACGGATGACTAACCTCAGTGCAGCTGAGTGTGGACCGGTCCGCTGTCTTCACTGCAGCCGGTTCAGTCGGTGCGCATAGGCACCACCATAAGGACGGCTCAAAATTGCAACTCGCGCAACCTGCCTCACCGTAAACAAACACGACAGCAATGGTGACGTGGGGAAGGTGAGTGACTCGAACCAAGCAATCCATCGTTGACCCTTCATATGCGACACACGCACGTGAGTGTCGGCGTCCAGTTGGCCGGCACAAAGGCAACATGCTTGCCAGAACAGATTTGCGGCACTGTAAACATGAGCGCAAGTACGACTCACTGATAAGGCCGAACGAAACTGCGACGCCAAATTGTGTTTCGTAACATTCAATATGGCTTCAGCCCGCGCTGAAGTGCAGCTGCTGCTGACGTCTTTGACGGATCTGTGGTCGTTTGCTGGTGATGAAATTTCTGGCGTTGCTTCAGGTACGCTGACGCAACGAGCACACGCGATGATGCACAACCTCCACTGCTGCATGGCGCCCGAGTGCAGCTAGTCCTCAGTTCATGCAGGTGCATTGCAAGATATTCTTCGGGGACAGAATCCGCACTATGAATGTTCTTGCATGCGCATCTCGGCGTTCGAGGTCGTGAAGCTGGTGTGCCGTTAGTGTGCAGATGCGTCGGGGCACGCGACGGCTGCGCTGCTTGCCGCTGTGGAGACCGGGGACTATACAGCCGCGCTGCGCCAGGCGGCGGAACGAGGCATTCTGCCGCAGCATGGCGGGCAACCAGCAGCACCAATTACCTCCGCGGTAGCAGATCAGCCAGGCCAGATGCCGGGCGGCGGCGTCGGCGACGACGGCAAATCTGGCAGCGGCGACCTGAGAAGCTACTTTTTGGCGATTCAGTCACACGCAGCCGCAGCCTGTGCCAGTGGAAGCGTCGCCGGCGGCGGGTCTTCCGAGTCGGCGCCGTTGGAGCTGCTGCTGACGGCGGCCGCGGCGCTGTACGCATTCCTGCAGGCCAACCTGACCGGGTGCGTATCTGAGTCACGATTCACTGCTGTACAGAAGCCGTTGTCGGGGGAAATCGATCTGAGTGGCCGCGGCGCTGTACGCGTTCCTGCAGGCCAGCCTGGCAGGCTGAGCACCTGAAGTCATGCTGCTGTCTGCCTGAAGACTGCACCTTTGTGGCATAACTGTCATTGATCATTGCACTATGACATTGGGGCTGCGTGTCATGACCTTTCCTGGCTACAGCTTTGGCTTGTTTGCGTGCTCGTTCGCAGCGATCTCATGCGGGGGATTTAGCGGCATCTCATAATGGAAACAGCTCGCAATTGCAGGGAGCAAAAGGTACCAGATGCAAGTTTCAGAATGATGCCTGTGGCGACGAGTCTGCTCTGTTGCCTTGATGTCCTGAAAGACGTTTGCGAAGCCGAGACGCACAGCTACTCGCAGAAGCATGCTGACAGGGGCTGCTTGAAGTTTGCTTCTTCCAGTATCTGACCTGACGCTACAGCCGCGGCCCCTGTACTGACAGGCCGCCGCCGGCGCAGCTGCCGCACAGCCCACTGGAGCTGCTCGCGCCGCCAGAAGCCGCTGGTCTCACCGCGACAAAGGCCAGCGGGAGCGCCGCCGCCGAGGGCAAGGCCGGTGTCGGACGCAGTGCCGCCTCGGCTGGTGACCGCTGGGCGGTCGCGGCACTGGCGGCAAGCGGCGAGGAGGCTGTCGGGCGACTGGCGCTGCCGCAGTACCTGCTGCTCGCACTGGCCATCCTGCTGCCGCCGCTGGGTGAGACTTGGACCGCCCAACTCTCTGCCCACTAGCAAAAGTCTGAAAGAAAGCGTTGGCGGCCAGAGCAGAGGAAGCTTTCAGGCGGCTGGTGGCGCCGCAGTACCTGCTGCTCGCTCTTGACATCCTGCTGCTGTCACCGAATGAAGGTTGATCACTGGGGAAATCAACAGGCGACACTGGTTTATTTCAGAATCAATGTTGACAAAGACAGGAGCACCCAGGCGGAGCGACAGCAAACTGCAACCACGAGGTGTGGCAGTTGCTGCCGCTTAGGAATTCACTGGCAGTGGGTCGGCACAGATCACCACATGCTGCCGGCGACATGGCAGTGTCGGGCCAAACACTAACACTGACCTTGGAAACCAAGAGAGGTCTCCCGGTATTGAGAGTCAAAGCAGCTACAGGGCATGGCGGCCATCCAACACATGGCCTGATTCTCCGCTCCTGAGGTCTCAGCCGATCTGAAACGGTCTTCATGCATTGCAGGCATTCTGGGTCCGGTGACGGGGGACGATGCACCTGCTGCCGGCCGGACGGCCGCTACAGAGCTGCCGGTGTCATGGGCGTGGTGGGCTGTTTTAGATCCGATTTGGAGTTGTCAAGCCACCGGAGCATCTCATCGCAGGCATCCCGGGGCCGCTGGCGGCTTCCGAGGCAGGCGAGGGGGACTCGGTCACGGCTGCTACAGGGATGCCGGCGACGTGGGCGTGGTGGGCGGTGCGCGCACTGTCGACGCAGCAGCGGGTGCTGGCGGGGCGGGCGGCGTCGCTGCGGGCGCCGCTCCTGCGGCTCACCCAGCAGGTGAGAGGACTTACGTTGGTCAGTAGCTCGATACGTCAAGAAATCTTGAGCCGGCAATGCGGCAGCGCTGGTTGGGCGGCGTCCCTGCGGGCTCCGCTGCTGCAGCTTTTCCAGAAATCGATGACTGTTTCGCTTTTTTTGACGCCTCTTGCACCGAGCGCCACTGGGTGCTGGTGGGGCGGCGTCGCTGCGGGCGCCACTGCTGCACCTCACGCAGCAGGCAGACCTCCTCACTGCATGGCAATACTGAGGTTTATGACAGAATCAGTCGAGGGCGTTTGGCCGGCCGAGTGGGTGCTCCCGCAGCTGAGAAAGCCTGCTGCAGTCAGAAGAATTGTACATTTTGAGGGTTGCATGTGCCACGCAAACTAACGGCCACCTCACGAGGGGTGCTGATCGTGTGGGCCGTCTAGAAATCTGGACAGCTGGCAAGCGACACATTGTCGTTTTGACAATGTGTAGTCTCGCTTGCCATACAACCTTCCAGCCAGCGATGCAGTACCCTTGCTGTCCGGCAGCAGTCGAATGCATGTGTCGTGTAGGGCCCCTGCAGATCCCTGCATCAGACACCATGGTGCACATATGCTGACCAGCAGCTTCGTCTCCCGCGAAGGCACCGTCTTTGGTGGCCACACTGCACAAGTGTACATGTGCAGGTCGTGGCTACCTTCGACGGGGAAGGTGCCGGCGCTGCTCTCGCCGGCGGCGATGCCGCTCTGCAGAAGCGGCTGGCGACGCTTGCGCGGCTGGAGGCGGCGACGGTGGAGCAGGCCTATGGGGCCGTCAAGGGTGCGGAGGCGCACCTGCGGGCTGCGGAAGCCGCGCTGGGCTTCGAGGCGGAGCTCACAGGTGGGAAAGCCCGGTCACTGATGGAGTGCTGACGATCATTCAACGTAGTTGGAGCACGCATAAACCTGCGGCGCATTTAACGCGGTGGAGGCGCTCCGTCGGCTGGCGGAAGCGCCGTGGGATCGAGGTGGAGCTGACAGGAAGCCAACTGCAAATAATGACTGAAGTCCGGGGCTCACGCTGAGCCGTGGCATGGTTGGCGCACGGAATGCTGACACGACCTCTTGGCATCAGTCTGTTTTGATACAGCACAGCAGAGCCCAGGTCGGCCGAAGCCATGCATGCTTGACAAATCCGCCAGCTATATTTGCGCGCACGCGGCTTGTGTGCCTGCAATGTGCCTCCGTTTGCTGGCTGGCAGATGGTCAGATGGGCGGGCTGTCTGCCGATTGCGGGCTGTGTCTCCTTTCTGCTTCCTTAGCATGGTCATGGGTGGAAGGCCCGCAACTCCTAAAGTTGCAGACAGGAACACTGCTTAGGTGCAACTGCTTTCTGAAAAGGAAGTGCGTGGTTTTTTATTTCCGGGAAATAAACGCACTTCCTTTTCAGAAAGCAGTGAAGAAAGCAGTGAAGAAGCAGTGAAGAAGGTGAAGAAAGCAGTGAAGAAGCAGTGAAGCAGCAGTGAAGAAGCAGTGAAGAAGGCAGTCCGGGAAATCTGCTCATCATCCACTATGTCGTCACGGCATCATGTTCTCAAGTATATGTTCCCTGGTCAGCTGTGTCCACTGGACCAAAGAAGGGTATGTACGGCTGCGGGGCATGCACATAAATCACCATGTGCAGGTGCAGACACAGAGATGTGAATCTTGCAAAGATTGGCAGGCACAACGGGCATGAACGCCATTGACAGTGCGCAAGGCGCAGCTGCTGGTGCTCTAGATTCGTCCACCTTTCCAGAGAGCAGGATCCGTGTAAATCTTTGAAACTCCACAGGCGCCATGGGGACGCGAACCATCCACCAGGCAGACGCCAAGGCGCAGCTGCTGGTGCGCGTCGCGCCTTCTGCTTCTGCCGCTTCCGCAGCTTCCGCCGGGGAGGACGACGGCAGCGGCGACGAGGCGGCGGCGCTGGATGCGGCGCTACAGGGTGGTGCGGCGGACTCCAATCTGAAGGTGAGCCGAGCTTTGCAGAGACGTGCTCGGGCACAACCTTCCCAGAGCATCCAATCTGCTTTGTGGATGATGACTTGGCAGCTGCGCTAACCGCTGACGCGGCAGACTCCGACCTCAGGACGAATCAAATCTGTAAAACAGACATCTCGCATGGCGTTCTCACAGAATCAACGCGTGATTTATGAAACAGTGATATTACTAGCAGCAGGGCCACCTCCCTAGCGCTCATTGAAGGCACAGTCGGACAGCCGCTGCCATGCAATGAGCACGAGGCTTGTCGACACTGCTCCACAGATGCCGGAGTCCCAATACACTCGGACAGCCTTTTCCATCGAGGACTTCATTGTGGACCCAAGTCAGAATCTTTTGAACTATTCTAGCATGCCCCTCTATGGCAGGAGATTCTGCCGCGCATCGTGGCAGCATCGGGAGTCACGACAGCACGACTGCTACAGAGCATTTTTTTTCACGTGATATATCACTGTTGGACCATGTCATTCTCGTCGTTGCAGGGGCTGGCGGAGGAGCGGAGGTGCTGCTGGCGCCGAGCATTGTGACCGCATCAGGTGTCGGCGACGGCGGTGGCAACGTTTCACAGAGCCAACAACAGCCGACCTGGAGTTATTGGCATGCATTACAGGGCCTGGCAGAGGGCATAGAAGTGCTGCTGGCGCCGCGCATTGTGGCTGCGACGGGCAGCGGCGGCGGCGGCAATGAAATGGAGACGCCGGCGGCGCTCGGCTCGCTGGCGCAGGCGCTGCTGCTCGCTCGCGCCGCGCAAGTCAAGAAGGTGCCGTTTGCAACGAAAGTCCTCGATCACGATTTCTTTTGCTCGGGTTCGACCAGCTGACGCCACCGTTGCTGGCGCAGGCGCTGCTGCTGGTGCGGGCTGCCGAAGTCTAATAGGTGCCGTTTCCAGTGAAGCCTTCCAGCAGGATCTGCGCTCTTGGGATGTAGGGCTTGACTAGGACCTGCTGTTGCCAAGGGCGGCGCAAGTCAAGAAGGAGACTTTGTCCTGTGGCGTCTACCCAACGCTTTGATGAAGGGGAGCAGCCCATGGTTTTGGTTGCAGAGTCTGCGGCTGCCTCCTGGCCAGGCTTGTGACCATGCACCGATACGAATGGTGGAATATTTTGAAGTCTGTGTGTGCAGCTGTCTGGGCTGGCCCGCAACATGACGACTGCCACACAAGCTGCAGCCGCACGTGCGGCAGGAAGCTATCGGAAGTAGCTTCCAGACGCCTTGCCCGGCTGCAGCTGACAAGAACATCTCGTGTTGCTGGTCAGGTACCATTGCGAAGCCGGCTGAAGTCCTTCCTGCTTCCACGGTGCGCAGTGAACGAGCTGGCGGGCGGGTGGGAGGCAGCGCCCTTTGCGCGACATGTGCTGCTCTCAGTGATCCAGAGCCGGGTTCGGATGCAAAACGATCCCGAAAGAAGCATTCTCTTTTGGGAGTTCAGGGCCGAGCAGTGGACGAGCTTGCGGGCTGGGAGTCGGCGCCCTTTGCCGAGGCGGTGCTGCAGCAGCCGCGCTCGCGGCCGCTGCTGCGCGCGTCGGCGCTGCTGCTCAAGTGCGCTTTCTGCTCGTACAATGCTGCATGGTATATTGATAAAATATAAATATGAATTATAAAATTTCTTCTGCCGCTGTTGCGCTCGTGGCCGCGGCTGCGCATTTTCCTTGGCGCTGCTGCTCGACTTGCATGCCTGCCTCTTCGGGTCACATTTGATAATCGGATGCGGTAGTGCGATGGGACGGATTTGCATGCCGCTGGCTCCGCATGTTTGACGTATGCTTGCCAGATTCGTGACAAAAGGGTATAGCAGGGACACTGTGTATCAATCAGGGCGTCGGTTCCTCGCACAAAATGGTCTGGCAATGCAGCACCACTGCTCTTACCCATGGGCGGCCTTTACCTTCCAATACTTGTGGTGGCGGCAACAGCATACGAGTTGCTGCTGCATCATGTCAGCCTGTGGGCAGGGGGCGTGCAAACCGAGAAATCCAGTGATGCGCCGCCAGAACTGCCGAAGACAGTCTCGTGTCCTGGCAGGCTGTTTGGGTGAGGCCAAACCTTTTCAGACAACACAACAGTGATCTTCACTCGGAGTGTGCGTCAGAAGGGAGCGCGCAGACACACACGCGGCATTGCACGTCCTGATGCTGCAGCGCCTGGCGAACATAGTTGATCTTGTAACGACACACGCTTTGTAGAAGCGTTTTGTTTGTGTTTCTGTGTTCAAATGACGACACGCGACGATCGGGGGTGGCCCTGCGACACTCATTTGTTATCTCTCGGGGAACGCCTCTGGCCTGTGACCAAAGGGTCGCAGATTCGAATGACCAACTTACTTTTTTCCCGATGAAAATCGGTCCAGTGGAGGCGCGGAGAAATGTGATCAGCCGAACTCGGCCGGAAGCGAGTTGATGATCCATATAACTAAGTTCAAAAGCAATAGATCAAGATTCGACTAGTCATCGAGTAAGCCTTCGTCGTTACCTCCTCTACCTCCTCCTCTCTCACATGTGCAGGGCGCGCCACGAGCGGGGGCGGCCGCGCACGCGCGAGCGCGCGCTGCTGACACTCCAGCGCCTGGCGGATGCCCTGGCCTTCGACAACCCGGCGCCGCATCACCGCCTGCGGCTGGCGTTTGCGGTCGCGCACCCGCTGGGAGTCACGCTGCGAAAGGAGCTGGGCGAGGGTCTCATCGCCATGGGCCTCGTCGGTGAGAAGCCGCCTCAGCCGAGCCAAACAACGTCTATTGTGCTTCACCACATGAAATCAGTTGACGCCTGGTGGACGGGCTGGTCTTCGCCGCCGCATCACCGGCTGCAGCTGGCGTTTGCCGTCGCACACCCGCTGGGAGTCACGCTGCGCAAGGAGCTGGGCGAGGGGCTCATCGCCATGGGCCTCGTTAGTCTCTAACTAATTTGTACCGTTGTCAATCAACAGTTGGCACTTTTTTTATGTACCGTTGTCAATCAACAGTGGCAATTTTTTTATGTACCCGCGCTGTGGGAGAAGCTGGGAAGGGGACTCGCTGCCCATGAGCACTGCTCATGTGCCAGATTTCCCAGGCCTGTGCGATCGAATGTACCGATGGCGGCAGCGCATTGCCAGCATCATCGGCAGCACCATCCAGCCATACGTGCTCTGCTGAAAACATCAATCGGGCCAGGGCACGAATGAGACACTCATTGCATGCATTGCCTTGACAGGCATAAGGCGCGCACGAGCCCTGTGCACACGCCCAGATTGCATGCGCACCCCAGGGGGGGACGCGGAGGAGCAGGCACTGCGTGCTGCTCCCTGTCCAGAGGTGTGGTGCTCACGACGATTGGGCGCACGATGTGTCGCAAACCTCTTCCTCACAGGCGGCTGCTGGAGCAACGGCATGTCAACAGCGAAGCGCTTTGGTGCACGGGCTCGCCCTGCAGATGCGCAAAGGAGCTGATTCATTGGGACACCCTTACAGTTTTGCGTGTTTCCGAGGCACTGAACTTCGAGTCACGCATCTTGCAGGCTCGGCGCTGACATTGTGTGAGGAGCTGGACTTGTGCAACAGGCTCATGTTCGTGTTTCAACAGGGGGCATCCGCAGGGCGGCATTGTGATCAAGGACATTTGATTCTGTCATCCTGCAGGCTTGGCGCTGCCGATGTTCGAGGAGCTGGAGCTGTGGCACAGCCGCATTGTAACCGATCGTCAACCAGCATTATTGCACTTCAACTTGAATTCTCCTTTCCCACAGGATCGGCGCTGCCGATGTTTGAGGAGTTGGAGCTGTGGGACAGCCTCATCCTGTGCTACCAGATGCTCGGCAAGGCGCCCCAGGTGTGCCTGTGATCGACTCTCTTCCTTATTCAACCAGACATGATGCTGTTGAATGGCTGCACCTCCGAGCAAGCCTGCCGCTGTCCCTCTGCGGTCTGCAGATGCTGCAGATGCTGCAGATGCTGACATGTCGCGTGCAATGTTGGACCACCGCAGCTGGTTCAGCCTGCACAAGCCGTGAAGCTAAGCCTGAGCCACTGCCGGCAGTGGCGCTAATGAAGTTGCGGCTTGAAGCTCTTCTCCTCGATTCGAAGGCGGAGGCGCTCATTCGGGCGCGGCTGGAGGTGACGCCAGACGAGGCGCGGCTGTGGTGCGCCCTTGGCGACCTGCGCATGGACGACGCCTGCTACGAGCGCGCCTGGGAGCGGTCAGGAAAGAGGTCGGCGCGCGCGCAGCGCTCCATCGCACGCAGGTGAGCTCGAGAGAAAACTCTGAAGATGCGCTGTTGACGGCACGCTGTGAAATGTCGTTTTGTGGCTGAATCACGGCTGCTGCGAGCGTACCTGGAGCGCAGCGGCCACAGGGTGGCTCATGCCCAGGGCTCGCTGGCGCGCGGGTGCGCTGGCGGGTCGGAGTGTATTCGTGTGCCGACTGCGCGTCCTGCGACTGCTGGGGCAATGCCGGCTGGGCACCAGCGAAGTGCGCGGCCTTCACCGTTTCGGAAACACGATTTTAGGATGCTGGCATGTTGTCGGGTTCTCTAACTGGATCCTTTGCTCTCATCCAGTGGGCAGGCTTCCAGATCCCACATTCCCATCTCGATTTTGGTGCGAGCACTCGTATGCCATGTCTCTCGCGGCTAAAGTCAGCCAACGCAATGACAGCTTTGAATGCAGGACATGGCCAAAGATCTTGCACGATCAACTTCAGCACCGTACCACATTGTTTGTCTTCGTTTCTATGCGCAGTTGCAGACCTAGAAGGAGTATGTCGGCACAGTGGGGCAATGGGAGGCGGCGCTGGCGATGAAACCCCTTGACTTGGGAGGTTTGTCTTTGCTGTGAACACCACCGGTTTTCTTGTTTACATCTGCAGTTGTATGCGGAAAAAGGATCACGCCGGCGCACCTGAGCACTGGGACGCGGCACTGCCGCTGAACGCCCCCGTCCCCGTATGGTGATGCTGTTTTGATCATTGACATTTTCACTCACTTGCTACAGCTGGAAGCTGAAGAAGGATTAGTCGGCGCGGCGGGGCACTGGGAGGCGGCGCTGGCGCTGAATCCGCTCCACCTGACTCACGATTATCATACCGCTTATGAGGCTTCCCTCACTTGCTGCAGCTGCATGCGGAAGAAGGACTACACCGCAGCCGCGGGGCACTGGGAGGCGGCACTGGCGCTGAATCCTCTGAATCCGGACGGCTGGTTTGCGCTGGGCTTTGCGTGCCTTAAGGCTGGCGACTCATCGCGCGCAGTGCAGGTGAGGAAGCATACGGATGAACTCTCGTCTCAAGAGAAATCGTCGATGCGGGGGCCATAGTTCGCGGCTTTGCGTGCATCAAGGCCGGCGACTCGCCGCGCGCTGTGCAGGAAGTGAAATATGAGCCCGCTTATAATGTGTGACATTCCCGAGGTGTGCTTCGATTCCTCAACCGGGACGGCTGGTATGCGCTGGGATTTTGCATGCTTGAAAGCCGGTAAGTCGCGTCGTGCCATGCCGGTGAGTAAACGTTCCCACGAGGTCACAGCGTCTTCGTCAAGCCCGTCCATGGTCGCTGCTAGGCTCTGCGTGTGCTGGGCATGCATGCCTCAAGGCCGGCCTCTCGCCCCGCCCCGCGCTGACAATGAGTATTCCATTCGATGTACCAGTCGCATTCTACACATCGAATCGAATCAGGCTTGCTCTGCAATCACATAGCCAACAGTCTTGGGCTGCATGCTTGTCCTGACCTGTGGCTCCGCCACATTGGGGTGGAATAACGCGCTCAAGCAAGAGGACAATGGGTACGCTGGGCCGACCGTCGCGGCGACAAGTTCCTCAATCAAAAAGTTGGTTTTCACAGAGCCTGAAACTGATTTAAAACTGCTGCCGCAGGCATTCACGCGTACGGTGCAGCAGGAGCCGGACAACGGTGATGCCTGGGCCAACATTGCGGCGGTGCACCTACAGAAGAGCTGCTGGGCGCCCGCATTTGCCGCAGCGGCCGAGGTGACACAGTAGCGACTGCAGCGTTTCTCTTTCACAACTTACATGTGCATGGGGAGCAGTGGTGCGGTGCAGCTGCAGGCCAGCCGCTGGGCGCCCGCCTGTGCCGCTGCGGCGGAGGCAATGTTCACGCAGCAAACTTGGCCAGTGTTTCCATGTCTGTTGTAGCAGTCCACCTGCACAGCAGCCGCATTCGCTCTACACCTGCCAGCTGTCCGTTGTGCTTGAACGCCTGCGGCCACACATCGCAGCAATTCAGAAACGTAGAGGGTCTGTGGGTGTTGCGCATGTCGTCATGTCTTCCTCGCCAGCGCATGTTCGCTCCACACATGCCAGTCGCTCCGCCTGCGCTCGGCCGTCTGCAAGAAGTGCGCGCATTTCGTGAACAGAGGCTGGCATTGATGCGTGGTGCTGCACTCTTTAGCGACATCTAAACTCGCACATGCGAGCGCCCTGGGCCAGCTGATACTAGAGGTGAGTGCACGCGCTCATGTTGGCGCCCTCCCAGCGGCGGGGCGCCAATCTGGGTGAGCAGGGAGCACCATTTGACGCCGCTGTCAAAATGTGTTCTTGCTTCCTCGGGTCTCGGTTTGGTGTCGGTTAGGTCCCGGCGCGTATGGAGCTGTGGTCAATGCGCTGCAGCGCTGCGCCGTTCTGCCTGCGCAATCTGCCTCACGTCATACATCCTCGACCTGTCGTTGAATCGCAGGCGGTCAAGCACAAGCGGGACAGCTGGCAGGTGTGGAGCAACTATGCACTGGCGGGGGCGCGCGTCGGTCACCCTATGCAGGCCCTGCGCGGCGTGCAGCAGGTAACTTCTTCCCAGTTCTTCTCTATAGGGCACCTTTCTGCCTTCGAGATCTAGAAGAGGGAGCAGGTGCGCGCCGGCCGCCCGCAGCAGGAATTCTCGCGAAGTCAGACACCGTATAGTCGAAGATGGACGTTGTGGGTCGTCAGCCCGCAATGGCCCTTGATGATGATGATGTGGGGCCTGGCTCAGCATTCGGTCCACCGCACTGGCTTGCAGCTTGTGATGCATGCCGAGTGTTGTCTGGGCCGTCCCCAACATCTGGTGGTTAATGCTCTCATGACATGCAGCTGCGTGTAGCGACTCCCTGTTCAATCTACTCGGGGTGCGGGCGGCGCCCTTAGACAACACCCAGCCAGGCATGTGTGTCGCGATCCATGTACAAGGCCATTAAAAACCCTGAAACCGCCTGACTTATCGTTAAAGGTGTGCTTCTCTTCAGCCCAGGTCTCACAGTCGAACGCATCCAAGGAATGGAGGCGCTGCAACTCTCCCGAGATCGGTCAATCTCATCTCAGTGCGAAAGTCGCTTAATTTGCACACCACGGTGTCGTTCACCAGGTGCTGAAGCTGACCCAGGGGCAAAAATTGGAGACCGAGGTGTTGGAGACATTCATTGGGCAGCTGCCGGACGCATCGGCCGCTCAGGCACCCATACCAGAAGAGGGGTTCGCTGAACTTTCCTGCTGTCATGCACCAGGTGCTGAAGCTGACGCAGGGGCAGAAGCTGGAGACCCAGGGGCTGGAGTCGCTGATCGGTTGGCGTCAGTCTTCATGGTGCTTTCGATCATCGTAAGATATCAATTCATCGGTCGTCGTTGTGTGGTCTGCGCCAGGTGCTGAAGCTGACCCAGGGGCAGAAGCTGGAGATTGAGGTGCTGGAGTCGCTGATCGGGCGTCTGCCGGATGCAGCGGCCGGCGGCGCGTCATTGGCCGCCGGCGCAGCATCGGCCGCCGGCGCGCCACCTGCGGCGGTCGCCGCGGCCCCTGTGGCGGCAGCCAGCCCCGGCAGCGGCAGCACTTCCGAGGGCAGCAGCGGGCTGCCGGCGGTTGGTGCCGCCGCTGCGGAATCGCAGCCAGGCAACACAGCAACTGGTGCGGCAGTCGGGAATGCGGAGGAAAAAATTAAAACTAAATTTTTTTCAGTGTTTAAAAGCAATTTATTTGCTTTTGATGAGGCCGCGGCGGCAGCTGCAGGGGATACTGTGCTAGACCAGGCGGACAGAGGTGGGGCCGGTTGTGAAAGTGATGTGCCAAGGCTCAAGGCAATAGGCTTGATCTAACGTATGCGGTGGCCAGTCGTAACTGTGCCACCAGCTGCATGCATACTCCTGGGCCACAGTATACCACCAGTAGCATCATATAGCGCAGGACAGCAGGAGGAAAACGAGGAGCAGCAGGAAGCGGACGAAGCAGAGGAAGCGCCGCCGCTCACAGAGCACGACATTGTGCAGCTGCGGGCCGGCCTCACACAGGTGCCTTCCCGTGCCTGGTTTTACGTTTTGTGGAAGCCATCTTGCCACTGATCATCGTCCCGTGCCGTGTGTTGCATAGTGCGTTGCCACCCATCGCTGCTGCAATACGACAGCGCCGCCTCAGCACCTAATCATATGTCAGCGCCTATTACCTGTGTCACACTGCGCAACTCTCGGAAGATTTCCCGCAGGTGCTGAGCGCCGCGGCCAACACTGCATCGGGCGACAGCGCGCTGTGGGGCCTGCTCGCCAAATTCCGTATGTGCGCTCCATTGAGTCACCTCCTCCTAGGACAGTGGTCGTAAGCAGCATACTATGTCTCGTTGCTGAGACACCGGGGGACAGCGCGCTGTAGGGGGCTGCTTGCCAAGTGTCGCATGTGCGCCTTCCTGACAAAGTTTCTGCACACGCGCCATGGCAATAGTGCTGCTGGTCTCGGGGTCGTCCTCAAGCATCTGAATGTCCTCTCAATTTGCATCAGGCATGATGTGTGGCAAACAGCCATCTCAGCCAGTGCAAACCTTGCATCCGGGCATTGTCAGGAGTGTGGTACTCGACACATGTGCATTCCACGGGTCCCAGCGCTCCGAGGCAATGTCATGTGGCGCAATTGTTGGGCTGTTACAAAAGCATGAAAGGGACAAGTAGGTATTGCTAGAAGCAGTCTTGCAGGACCAATGGAGAACAGGACCAATGGAGAGACGAAAGCCGTCAGGGTTGTGCTCACCAAGTGGAGTCGACCATGGAAGCAGGATGTACAACATGTCGTATGCAACAGCGACTTTGCTTCCGATGTGCGGCTGCCGCAAGATTAGGCATGGATTAAGTTAAGCGGCAGGCTGGCGGCGAGGCCCTGGAGGCAGGAAACAACTACATTTTCTGAATTGAGTAGTCACTTCTTTTCAATATGCAGGGCCAATGGCGAGACAATTGCAGCAAAGGAGGCGCTCATCAAGTGGAGCCGCGGTCTGGCGGCGATGCCGTGGAAGCAGGAAGCGGAAGCCTTCGAGGCCTACGCGGACGCCACGCTTCGGCTGAGCGGCCTGTTCCTGGACGCTGCTGCCGCCGGCAATGCCTCCACCCAGTGCGTTCCATCTGATCGTGATCGCAAAGCGTCCTCCATATCAGGCATTACAGTCCTTACGAAGCTGACGCCGCGCGGCGGCGGCTGTGCGGCCTGTTCCCGAATGCTGCCGCTGCCGGCAAGGCCTCCATTCAAAGATTGTTGACGTCCCGAATGTCTTCTTTGACATCCCGAATCTGCTGGGAGTTTTGAATCCTGGGCTGCGCGGCATCGTCAAGCCATCGGAAGATGGTCAGCCGTGCTGTGTCTGGATCAAGCATATCGTTGCCTGACGATTTGCCGGACTCCTTCTGCAAGGACCTGTCGTCGGAGCGCATGCAGCCGCGCGACATCATGAAGCAGACGGGGAGAGCAACTGACCAAAAGATCGTGGATCATCGAAGTGGATTTGATGATTCTGAGCCTTTTTCGTCCAGGGACCTGTCCTCGGGGCGCATGCAGTTGCGCGGCATTGCGAAGCAGACGGAGGAACGGTTCGGCAACACGCCGACGTACAAGCGCCTGGCGGCCACCCTGGAGCGTATTGAAGAGGCGCGGGCGACGGCGGTGGCGGCGCGCTGAAGCAGCCGCGGTGGTGTTTCGGCCCCTGAAAATCCTAATGGCCACGACCGCGCAAGTGCACCTGACAGGTCCACCCTGGACTGAAAGCAGATACGAAGTGAAGAGGCACCGGGCGAGGGCCACGATGGCATGCCTCAGCAACCTCTGGACGGCGAGTGGGCGCCTACCAGATTGACCTATGAGCGACAACACAAGTGAAGCGGCGTAGACAGTGGCCGTGCCGTCATGACGCAACAAGAAATCTGCGCTGCTTGTGAAGAGGCGTAGTATTGGGCACCAGGTGCATACAGATGCCCATCAACTGTTTCCAGCACCACATCAGAGTGCGGGGCCAAGCGCTGCAGCTTCTGTCGTCGCGTGTTATCAATAAGGCCAGTCGCATACTTGCCGAATTTCTACAACGTTGCTGTGGCCTGCTCATTGTGCTCGTTCGCATCAGCCTCGGCCAGAGAAAACTTGACTGCAGCCAGCTCGGCCCTTGCGGCCTCATCCAGATGCTCCACTCGGTAGAACTAGTGTGATGCTGTCTGCTGCGTGTGCTGGTGCAAGGAGCGAAGTGAGTGCTGATCAGGGCAGACACAAAGACCCTTTTATCATTCGCAACCTTGACGCGCCTGCTGTACCGCACTTTCGTTTCCCCATTCATGACTCCGCCAAATAGCCGTGCTGCCTGCACTTGGCCCGTGGTCCCAATCTCAACAAGTCTCACAATAGCGCATTACCGTGGCGCAGCCAGTGGCCGACTGATGCATGCCTGTAGTAGCTTTTACCTTGCCAACACAAGCGCACAAGACGGCCACGTGGGTGTGCACACAGCCGTTGTGCACACAGCCGCCGTGAAGTGACTTCCGCGCATCGTCAAAACGCCTGTGTCAGGAGTCAACCAACTGTCGAGCTTAGCCGACGGAATCGTGTTTCCTTTAGACCTCATAGCCGAGGCGATGTTTTCAAGCGTCCTGCGCGTCAGTTGAGATGCTTACGTGCCAGGCAGAGTGATCGCCAACGAGCACCGCGTTGGGTGGGAACAAAGGCGCTTATACAAAAAATGATTCAAGCATCTGCCACTGTTCACATGGCTAGAACTGCACCTGCCGCTCGATGTGCTGTTCAATAGCTGGTGGCAGGACCCCACAGCATTGCTGGTGGCACCGGCTGAGGGCAGTGCGCCAAGCCACCCAGTGCCACATGCGCTGCAAGCACGCAACATTCAATGAACATATATGGGAAGCGGCGCGGCAGCACCACAGCAATGAGAGTGCGCATGTGCGGGCGACTGATCATAGAATACAGACGGCTTGCAGACCCAAGTAGCCTCACCGTTCCACGGATTTGAGCCGCTCCAGGTCGCCGGCATATTTCTGACATTGTACGATTGTCACCTTGAAAGAGTACTTCACTGCCAGGGCGTATACTTCTGGCAAATTCTGCGCGGTGATTTGCAGCTGCATGAGCTCATGCCCGCAGCGCTCCAGCAGCTCAGGCACGGCATACTTGTCAGCAATGGCCAGCAGCGGCCGGCATTGCTCCAGTGCCTCTGACGGGTCGAATGTCATGTGCTTCTCAGTATAACAAACTCCAGAAATGGCGCAGAGGTGGGGGCGTCTAGACCAGGATCTTCCTCGATCTTGACGGTGTCCGCTGTTGGCAAATTGGTAAACATGTTCCTGCAATGACGAACATCTGAAGCATGTGTTTCATTGCCCGAAGATGCATAATCTGCATGCTGTAATCGCGCACGGCTGCATCAGCATTGTAGTAAGCCAATGATGTTACCCGAGCTTGTGTCGTCATGCAACGAAACGAACTCAAAGTAAAGACGCTTGGCCTAGGGCCGCCCGTCAAACTGAACCATTGCCCATTCAGTGCATACATGCCATGCAATTATCGATCAAAATCAACCTCAACAAAAGCTGCAAACAGCGCCGGCGAGCGCCTTCACTACCAGCATCGTCGCTTCTGCCTGTTGCTGCCTTTTTTAGCCACCCAAGACCTCCATTCTCGGAAACTGTCCCGTTTCTCCACCACAAAGGAACTCTGGATGCAATGTTGTGCACAAGTTCCCAAGTCGGTCGGTTGGTCTGATCTCATCTGAAAGCCAGCGTCACTGGCGCTCAGATCGAGTTGCCTCAAGGTTGGTGGCGGCAAGCGGCGTCAGCTCGTCGACCCACAACAGCGGCTTGATGAAATGAGACCATACATGGTGGCTCCGGTGTACAGGTGCTGAAAATGCCAAAATAAAGCAGTACCGCCATTCCTGTAGCGCAAGTAGCTCCGCGCTGGAAGCTGGCCACGCCGCTGCAGTGGCAACAGCCTGAATCCTGGCAAGGCGGCTGAAAGTGCACGCGTGTGGCGCTCTGCTCAGTCCACTGGAAGCGGGCCCTTCCTCATCTCAGCCAGCACGTCGTCGGCTCAGTTCAGCAGCTGTTCTTGCCTCGGTAGCGACTCGGTGAAGCCTACTCATGTCCCAGTATTTGGTGCTGTCGCGTGTTCATATGCTGATGCGCAGGTGAGAGCTCTTCGAAAGCGGCAGAAAGCTCGGCGGGCTGCGCAGACACCGGCAGGGGCCATATGCCGCCTGAACGTGGTGCCGCTGTCGCGGCAGCCAACCTGAAGATGGCGGCAGCATAAAATGGGGGAAGAATGATGGCAGGGCGGCGAAGGGGATGATGGCGAGTGGCAGAGGAGGATTGAACCCAAGACATGGCGGGAGAAAAGCTATGCTCAAACATGACTGTTGCTGCACTTAAATAATCATTGGCTGCATCCACCACCACTATTTGGTTGTTGCGATGGCCATCGCACGGTGCCAGCGGTGAACCCGGCAGCCAAAAACACGCTGGAGATGTGCACCCGCTGCCTGCCGACTCGCAATGAGACTGCAAGGTACATGTAAACAGGCAGCCCAAACATCGGACGCATCTTGACCGCTAATCCATATACAGCTCGCTGTTCTCGCACGAATCGGCGGAGGACCTGCCGCCGCAGCTGCAGCAGCCCAGCCCGTGGTTGGACAACCACAGATGAAGCATACCGGCCGCAGCCTTGGTGGCAGCACACAGATTGGCTGCCTTGTGGCAGTGTTATGCCTCACCACACCACCTGCGCCAGGACGAGTGACTTCTGAGACCAGCCCGCGGCGTGGGCATCTGTTTTTTGCAAGTCGCTGCGGCGACTGCTACACAACCAGGCCCGAAGCGCCGTGCCAGGCAACATGCTGGCTTCCGGGGCAGCAGTTCTGACATGCGAGGCTGGTTTGCACGGCGTTTTTGGAGGCTTGGCAACGTGTACGTATGCAGAAAAGCTCACCTGTTGCACACCATTTTGATGTGACAATCCTCAATCCTTGTAGCTTGTAGCAGGAGCCAAAAGCAGATTGACCACAGCAGCTGAGGGCAGCTCCAGAAGCCAGCTGGTGCCATGTTTACTGCGGGCACTCAAAACAGACAAATGTCAGCAACTTCTTAGCATTGCGGCTCCAAGAGTGGTGCCACTCACATGTCCAACCAGGAGTGCATGACGCAGCACAATGAGAAGTGCTTACTGTATGATGGCTTTCATGGAGGACCTGGATGCGGCTTCTATCTTGCACGAAGCCTGGGCGGCCTTGAGAGAATGTTTCACCGCCAACGTGTACACCGCCGGCAGATTGCCTGTTGTGACTTGCAGCTCAAGCTTGCCGTCGCACAGCTCGCACAGCTCGGGCACGTCGTATTTCTCTGCAAGCACCAGCAGCGAGCGGCACAGGTCCACAGTCGTCCGCTTGTCAAACGTCATGTAGCGCTCGGCGTACACAAACTCCAGGAGCGGCGCAAAGCCGGTGGCGTCCTCCTCGACCTTGACGGCAGTCTCCTTTGACAGATCGAAGAACACGCCCCTGCGCAAATGGATCGTTCGACCTACGGTTGTTCAACCTGCGGCACGGCAACAGATGAAGCGAATGCGGACATGGCATGGCACGGGCCACCATTCCAATGCTGGACGTCCACCGGGCAGCGGGCAGCAGTCGCACCTGAACACTGAGCTGTGCTCGGCGAGTCGCACTTTGTGCACGGGGTAAAAGTGCCCGTCCGCCGTCTGCAGCAGCACATCAGAACGGGAGGCCAGGAGCTGCAGCTTGCCTCGCGCCTTGTCGCTCAGACCACGTGCAAACTTGTCGAACTCTGGTAGGCTCTGAGAAGCCTGCCTGCCGTGCTGATCGGCTGCGGTACTGGTTAGGGTCTTCACGATGGCAGCCAGATCGGCTTTTGCGTCTGCAGCCGACATTCTGCACTACTGCTCAGCTGGGAACAAGTGCGGTGAGTGCAACTGCGCACGACGTTCAAGGAATTGTGGGTAGGTGAAGCGGATCCATGCGTGCTGAGCACTAAGGAGGTTTGGACCCTTCAGAGGTCTAGGCGGTCAAATGCTGCCGCTAGATAAATACACAGTGGGCTGATGAGAAACTGCTAGTGCTGTGCGTTCTGCAATTGCAATTGCACGTTGCAGTTGTCAGGCTTTTGTTCTTGCTTGCTGACGTCAGGTCACGTCGACGTTTGAATAGAAAAGGCCGCAAAGATATTCAAGATGGCGTTCTCAGTCCTGGGCTCGAAGTCCAAGACGTCCGCCGCAACAAAACGTCCTGGTTGCTCTGACCTACGCCTGGCTGCGCAGCCAGGTTCCCAGCGCCGTGCTTACTATCAATACCGACCTACAGTTTTGTTGTTGTTGGACTGCGCACTCTGCTGTACGGCATGGCTTCAATAAAATGTGCACCGTAGGCCTGGACCACATGCTGAGCTGCACTGGTTCGCTGCAGCGTCCTCATAGGCCGACGCAGCCGGCAGTGCGTGCCAGCACCGGCTGCCGAGCCACCGCCATTGTGGCGCAGCACCGAGGGCGCAGCGGCGCAGCCGCCGGCCTGCCGAGACTCACCGGCCTCGGCCGCGCTGGCAGGACGTGGGACCGGCCGTCCTGTGGCGACCGCTGCGGCTCCGCAAACCACCTGCAGCGGATGATGCATCAGAATCACTGCCGTCAACCCAACATGCATCTTGTGCAGCCGGCACCTGGCATCATGGTACTGGCTTCCACCAAGCCAGCCACAATGCAGGCACTCAGTGGCGATGGCGGCTTGCTTGCATATGGTGTCTCAGTCTACTGCAAAGAAAACCATGGTCAGCAGCTCAGATTCTGCTTGCCTGCGCTTCTTCTTGCCGCTGCCACTGCTGCCAAGCAGCCAGCAGCTGCCAGGCCACGCCGGTATCAGTTTGTAATGATGAGAAAATGCACCACGTATAAGAGTATGGCTCACCTGCTCTTCTTCTTGCCGCTGCTGCCGCCGCCAAACAGCCAGCCGCCGCCGGCCTGCTGCGCGCCGCCGCCGCTGCTTCCGCTGCTTCCTGTGTCCCAGTTGGGCTGGCTCTTCGTGCGCTCCAGCAGCGCGACCGCGTCGCGGCCCTCCGCGTACCGCTGCTCGAGATAATCGTTGGTCTCCCGCTCCAGCGACGTGATGTAATTCTGCAGTAGCGAGACCAAGCTGAGGACAGGTTGAAACACTGGTAATGGTGGTGAAGCTGCTCCAGGTGATCGTTGGTCTCCCGCTCCGGGGAGGTGATGTATTCCTGCATTTTGTAAGAAGTCTGATTGGATTTCGTTGTCTTGAGGGAGGCTTTTGGAGTCGTGTCCCTCAGCGTACCGCTGCTCCAGGTAGTCGATGGTCACCCGCTTGAGGGAGGTGACGATGGTGTAGTTATGCAGCAGAAGTCGGTATCTGTCGCCAAACAGGACTTGTTAGTTGTGCCAATATCAGCTTGTAGGATCTCCAGCAGCGCGACCGCATCGCGACCTTTCGCATACCGCTGCTCCACATGAAAGATGGAGCAAAAGCGAAGCTTTTCGGCCCTCTGCCTGCGGTTGCTTCATGCAGGTGGCACGCCCTTCCCACCCTCTTGGTCCAGCAGCGCCAGGCGGTTCATTTGTTACGAGGCTAGCCTGAATCTCACGGCAGCGTGAGCGAGGTCAGACGCAGCAGCAGGTCGGCGGCCGCGTCTACATGATAGAGTAGTGTGGTGTAGTGTGCAATCCCTGCTCGAGCTCCAGTGCGGTGGACCTTAAACACAAAAGGGCTGCGCAGCCCGGCAGCTTTGCGCCTTGAGCATGCCCTACCGAAACCTCGACTCACACCAGCATACCAAAGCTGCAGAGGCAACCTGGGCTGTTGAATGAGTTGAACATGTAACAAAATAATGCCAGAGGCTCTACCTGGAGGTCGGTATAGAACTGCAGCCCGCCGCGCAGGCTCTGCTCCACATTGCCAAAGCGCTTGACGGTCTTTGCCGCATCCTGCGCCTGCTCCTGAAATGTTGAATGAAGATAAACTGTCAAGCGACATATAGTCAGTCTTCATGACAATTTTTGTGACCACAACAGAGGCTCTGCTCCACGTTGCCAAAGCGCTTCACCGTTTTTGCCACGTCTTGCGCCCTGTCCTGCAGACATCAACAACAGATTGACATCCACCACAGACACAGACTTCCGCATGTACAGCTTGTTGTGTCGGACTCTACGCAAGCTCTGCTCCACATTACCAAAGCGCTTCGCCGTCTTTGCCACTGAATGTGCCTGCTCCTACGCAAGTGCACGGATTCACCGTCAGCAGGCATCAGTTTCTGCGAGCCTGTTATCCTTCGTTGCCTGCACAGGGCGCAGGCTCCGCTCCACATCGCCAAGGGATACACCGTTTTTGGCGCGGCCTGCGCCTGCTCATCGTGTTATGAAACAGCGGACCCTTGAAACACGCACACCTTCGATCTGCATGCCGTCATGTGACCGCCGCAAACATTTGAGACCTTGGCAGCCGCACGCGAAGCCCGCATGACATCCCCCAGAGGGATTGAGCAGAGGAGCAGGCCGGTAGAACCGCGTGACAGCTGCTGCCGCACGGGGTCCCAGCTGCTCAAGCGGCAGTCTCTGCAGGCGTGCTGCATGCCAATGCAAGGCAGGGGGCTGTCGCGGCGGCCGGCAAGCGAGTTGTCGGGTATTTGCATCGACACATTGGTCGATCCGCCGGGAAATGCTGGCAGAAAGATACCTGGGCGCTCTGGCGGCGGCTGGCGAGCAGGTCGCCGTACTGCCGCATGTCCGCATCTAGCCGCTCCAGCGCCTGAACATGACAAGAATCACGTTATCGATAAGCTGAATAGATGGCGAACTTGAAGGCGTTACGTCATGGACCGTTCGCGACCCACTGCTGCATGTTTGCATCCAGCCGCTGCAGCGCTTGCTGTGACAGCATAACAAGTTCTTCTTGCATGGCAAACTTGAGGATTATTAGGTGAGGTATGGACGATTTCAACACACAAGCAAGAATACCGCATGTCTGCCTCCAGCCGCTGCCGGGCTTGTACGTATGGATTTTGCCTACATTAAACGCGAGGCCAGCATGCCAACAAAATCGTTGACAGAGCAGGACTGCTAGATCGGCCTCCAGCCGAGGCTGCAGCGCCAGCGCAGTAACAGCAGCAGCCTAAACCAATGTCTGGAAGTGGGTGAACCCTGATGAAAGAGTTTGCACATAGTAATTCGAGTTGCTGGGCATGCTACGTCAACGACGGACGGCAGCTTAGAGCCCGGGTAGCAGTCGCAGCGGGAAATCGAATAGTCGAGCACTGCTGGGCGAGCCCTGCCTGATCGTGAAGTTGCGACAACTGTCAAGTATCATTGCGCTTTCGCGGCATAGTCTGCAAATTGCCGCAATCCCAGCAGCTCCAGAACGAACACTCTCCCGGATCTTGAGGGGCATTGCGCTCCAGGGCCGCCGCAAGAGCTCTAATTCGCTGACACAGAGTGAGGGCTATGTGGTGAGGTGATACACCACACCCCACCTGGGCAGAGGCGTTGCGCTCCAGGGCCGTCGCCAGGCCTTGTGTTCTTCCTTGTGTTCTTCCTACCCTGTTCTTCACTGGTATCTGAAAAGAGCAGATAGTCCTGGACTGTGGGTGAAGGGGCGCACCTTTGCCTGCGCCGAGGCGTTGCGCTCCAGGGCCGACGCCAGGTCCTCGAACTTGCGGAAGCCCTGGTCCAGCTCCCACTGCGCGCGCGCGGAGCCCCGCTGCAGCAGAGAACCCAACATCAATCCGGCGTTTGCATGATGCAGCCAGTTAGCCGACACCAGGTCCTCGAACGTGCGGAACTCTCGGTGCGATTCCCACAACGCCCATGCGCTGCCGCGCTGCAGAGGACTGAATCAAATGTCGCTTTCGGCTCGGAAGCCGGCCCAAAGCTTCCGCGAGGTCCGAGGCCCGACAGCGAAGTCTGCTTGCTCTTCACAAAATCTGTCGCTCTCAGGTCCTCCAGGTTGCAGAAGCCGTGGGCAAGCCGACACGCGTGCCTTGCCATCGATTCGAAGCTTCAACCATTGAGAAGGTCAGAAACCAAGTGCCAAGCACCTGGATGATGTCGTCCTCGCTCCAGAGCTGCTTGAAGGCATCGTGCAGGCGCCGCCGCTCGGCCGCCAGGCCGTCCGCCTCGCCCAGGTCGCTGCGCACGCCCGCCGTCGCCGCCACCACGTCGCCGCTGCCACCGCGGCTCTGCACAGCAGTGACCACGGTTGAAAAATGCAGGTGATGTCTTTGGACACCAGAGGCGCCGGCCATCTGCCTTGCCCAGACCAGATTGCACCCCTGCGGTAGCCGCCGCCACCGCCGCCGCCGCCCCCGCGGCTCTGCAGATCAGCGGACACGATTGTAAACAAGAACAGATGTCCTGGATTGTAGATTCGAGGTGCTGCGCGAGGCTGCCTTGCCCAGGTCGCTGCGCACACCCGCATTCACTGCCACAACGTCGCCGCCCGCGGCTACGCAGTGATGCGACTTGTGCTATCAGTATGAAGTGAAGAATGGCACAATTGGATCGACGGTGCCATGGCAATGAGTTCCCCTGGTTGGAGCGCATGCGCGGTGTTGCCCCCACACCGCTGCTGCCTTGGCTCAGCAATGCAGACGTGCTTGCTGGGCAGGTGGAAATTGCACAGCACCTTCCAGGTCTACCAGCTTTCTGCAAACGACGGTTTATACGACACAGAATCAGGCAAAGCTGCCCAGACATCCCGCAAGAGCTCTTTTGTTGTCGTAGATACTGTGTCGTCGTACATAATGTGTTGTCGTACATACTGAAACTGTTGGACCTGGAAGGTGCAGGCCACCGCTTGAACATGTACATCTGTGATAAGCACCGCTCACGAGCTCACCTAGCACATGGACTTGCAGCGGCGCAGCCAAGCGATGTCATTGCCTGCGGTCCTCCCGCCAGCTTATTGTTGTCAATGAGAACAACCAGTGCGGGGCAGCATTCCTCACCTCCTGCCCACCAAGGCAGCCTGACAACGTGCGCCAGGCGCCGCAAACAGCTGCGAGTCATTGCCCACTCGCGTTTCACCACTGTCAAGGTGTTTACTCGCCGCAGGTCTGCATAAGGGCCCGCCTTCTGTGCTGCGGAGCACCCTGGCAGCGTTCACAGCCCAGCAGGACAATCTGCTGCAGGGTGCATTACAGGATAGAAATACACTTCTTCCTTGCGCAGGGGCTGCGGGATATACTGCTCACCTGTCGGGCGCTTTCGGGGCGTGCTGAAGCCCAGCTGGCAACTGCGCTGTGAACGTAATTGCACACCTTCTGGTTGCTGCCAAGCGGCCTAGCAACGTGCTCAGGCCCAGCGACGCAAACTGCTGCGCCCTGTCGTTCGGAAACTGGATCCAAGAACCTTGTTCATGTAAAAACTGCAGGATGAAACGACCACCTTCTGACCTGCAGAGCGGCCTGGCAGCATGCCGAGGCCAGCGCCCCGCACACTGCTGCGCATTTGTCGTCCGCCCAGACTTCAGCAAAATCTCGCTCATCTTCCAAGGACCAGGTCGTTTCTGCAGAATCACACCTTCTGTCTGCCGCCAGAGCGCCCAGGCAGGGTTCCCAGGCCCAGCGCCGCAAACTGCTGCGCGTTGTCGTCCACAAGCGCCTGCAGCTTGCGGTCACTGTCGTCCGCCTCCCGCAAGTTCTGCCTGTGTGGAGGAGTGTAAGAGGTTAGGAAAGCTTTCACACGGGTCAGCTGCAGATTCTGGCTTGTCGTTGTTCGCTGCGCGTTGTCGTCCACCAGCGCCTGCAGCTTGCCCTCGCTCCCATCCGCCACCCGCAGGTTTTGCCTGCGAAGGTGCAGATAAAACTGAGCACAAATCGCAAGATCTGTGTGCGTCGCCCAGTGTCTGCGGCATGCGGATCAACTCCTGCCGAATCTGCCCCTACACGAATGGAGTTCAAGCGTGATTTAAGAGCGCCTGTACTGTCATCCGCGATTCCAAACAATCAAGTCCGTGTCGCGAATCGTCCACCGACGCCTGTGGGCTGTGATTGCTGTTACTGCCATCTGCACGAATTGAGAGAGACCCAGGCGCCGAGGACCCAAAAACCTGTTGCTTCTGAGCTTCAAAGCGGTCTTGACGCATATACACAGTACTGGAAACGCGGCAGCCTGTGCCACCGCGTCTTCGGTTCACAGTTCACACACTGTCACCAGCTTCCAGCCCAGTGGCTGGGCACAGATGTGCGTGAACGAAGTCTGACAGACGTGGTTGCCAGGGTGCTAACGCCAGTACTGCACGGCAGTACGCTGCACACCAACTCAACACTCAAACAAAAAATTTGTAGCCGGCGATACCGGCGCACAGGCTCGCATTCTCCAGCGACCAGGCGTTGCTGCCTATCTCGCCTCTTCATTATGAGCAGAAAGTTCGCAATAAAGTTTGCAGAAACATCTGGTTTTCTGACTCGCTTGTAGCTGACGCTGCATTCGCCTTTGGCGTTCATGATGCTCGGTCCTGCAGCGGCCAGGCGTCGATGTCATTTCTTCTTTGTGCGATACCCAAGTAGCATATGAGGAAACAGATTCTCAGTTGTAGCCGGCAATGCGGTTGCGCAGGTTGGTGGTGACAATACTCGCGTCCTGCAGCGGCAAGGCGTCGCTGCCTGACCTACCTTCCCCTGGTTTCGTCACGTTTCTAAAATACAGAGGAAGTCAGCCTCACATGTAGCCGGCAATGCGGTCGCGCAGGTTGGCGGTCACGATGCTCGCGTCCTGCAGCGGCCAAGCATCGCCGCCGTAGTGGGAGCGCGCCGCCTCGTCTTCTTTGGCCTCCGCATCCAGTTGAGCCTCCACCCTCTCGAGATTCCTCACCGCGTTCTGCCGCACCTCCTGCATCAACAACCAACGAAGAAAGCTGATGGCTCAGACGTCCAGAAAACCAAGGCCAGGCGCACTGCCTTGGCGCCGTTCCGTCCTCTTTAGCATCCGCGTCCAGCTGCGCCGCCACTGCAGCCGTTGTGTGGTTCCGACTGCGGCTGCACCGGAGATGAGACGGAGCTTGCATGCTCTGTGCATCCTCAAAACGAGCTTAGAGAAACCGCACCAGGCTTGCGATGTTCACGCAGTGTTCCGCGCAGCAAGCAAATCCGGCCCTGCGGAGGACTGGACTGGCGGGGGACACGTCGGCACCTGTCCGCACTGCCAGCAGAACACGCCCGAGGAAATCACGACGCATGCCGTGGTCATGCAGTCGATGGCACTGCTCCGACGAGGCGCTAAATTATGCCCTGCCGTAGCAGCAACAACTCTGTGGAGCTTCACGAGGATTTTCCTGCAGCCGATGAGCGGACACCGAGACCGGAAGCAAGACGTCTTTACGCAGCACGAGGTGCTGCACGGCGCCGTCGCGCCTGACATGGCCCGACCCTATCATTGGTAAATGCTGAGGCTGGTTTGGAGCCAGCTCAACGCACGAGTCCAGCAGCCGCTGCACCAGGTGCTGTGCGCCGCCGTCGCGCTGGTGGCCTGTCTCTGATTAACATGAGATTTCGTTAGTTTCGAGATTGAATCCGGGGTCGCCCCCCAGCGCACCGAGATGCCCTGCAGCAGCTGCACCCGGGTGCTGCGCGCCATTGTCGCGCTGGCAGCCTGAAGCGAACCTGGATTGGCAACACTGAACAAGTCATAAAGACTTGTTGAGTATGTTGTAACGGACGCACCTAGATGCCCTGCAGCAGCTGCACCAAATGCTGCCCGCCGCGTTCGCGCGGCGTCCTGAAATTGAACTCAAAATCAACCAGGGTTCAGCTGAGTTTCCACAGCTGAAGGACATGGACATACCGAGATGTCCTGCAGCAGCTGGACGAGGTGCTGCACGCCGCCGTCGCGCCGGTGGCCGTCCACCTGCTTCTGCACGTCCCGCGGCAGTGCGCCGCTGCCGCCGGACTCGTCCACGGCCTGCATGAGAGCAATAACACCGATGCGAATTTGGAAGCAGAAACCAAACAGACTCCGATCCCAACAAGGTACCCGTCCCGCCAGTGACATTCACCGCCTATTGATTTCACGCTGCGCTGCTGCCTGAATCAAATCCTCAGCCTCCTGCGCGGCAACAGTGGCACAAACATGGCGTGTTGCGGAAAGGTGATATGGTTTCGGTGAACGCCCGACTCTTGCCCGCAGTAGATTCACATCGGCGACGCAACCATCCAGAGCCTATGTTACAGCAGTAAGTGATATAGCCCGTGCTCATGCGCCTGAGCAGCTATGGCCGGCGGAAAAGGGGACGGCGTTAACCCTTCCAGTAGAAGGTCACATTGTACAAGAGTTGCATTGCACAAGAGCGCTGCTACAGCAGAGGGCAGGTGTGCCTTTGGCCGCCATTGCGCAGCACCTCTTGCCCGACATTTACGATCTGACGCGATAGCGACAGGCGCCTGGGGCAGGCGGCGACGCAGCAGCACAGCCTCTTGCATTCCAGTCCGCGCACCATGCAGTACATTTGTATGCGAGTGTACGGGGGACAAGCGCTGAGAGTCCCACCCCGAGTGGATTCAGCGGGCACAGGCGCTCCAGTACGAAGCCACGCTCCTGGTCCGCCGATGCCGGATTTCGGCGGATGCCACAAGAGCGCCATCGGACCGAGCAAAACAGGAGTCGATTCGCATCAAGCGCGTCCGGAGGCGTTCCAGCAAAGAGTCGCGCTCTTGATCCGGCTCGTAGTTTTGTATACTCGTGGTAGCAAAAGCACAGGAATCAAACAGGAATTACTTGCCCCCATCGCGTCCGGGAGGCGCAGACCGTTCCAGCACAAAGTCGCGCTCCGGGTCCGCCAACGCGCTGTGATGAGCAGAAGCAAGTTGATTGTACCCCGAAGAAAGGTCGAGATGTGCAGGAATCTCTCACCCCAAGCGCGTCAGGCAGGCGCAGCCGTTCCAGCACCGAGTCCCGCTCCCGGTCCGCCGAGGCGATGCGGTCGATGGACGCGTTGATCAGGTCCCGCACCCGCTGCGTGTATTTTCCCGCGTCCACGCGCTGCTCGCCGCCGCTCTCCCGCCTGCAGGCGATTACCATGTTGACATATAAGTTTGAAGCACGATAGTGACGCGATACAGTCGACGGACGCATTAATCAGACCCCGCACCCGCTGCGTGCTTTTTTCCGCGTCCACGCGCTGCTCGCTGCCGCTCTCCCGCCTACAGGTGGGATTCGATGTGACATATTTTGAAGAACCCAGATTACGTGATGCAGTCGATGGAGGCGTTGTCAGGTCCCGCACCAGCTGCACGCATTTCCCTGCGTCTGCGCGGTGTTCGCTGCCGCCCTAGTGCCTCGTGACATCATCAGCACGAAGCGCCAGAGGAGGCCTCTGCAGCAGAGACTGAGGCGCGCACACAGCCTCAATATCTGATCCATTGATTGTGGCGCTGGTTCGACGTCTATGACTGCTCATTCCACCCAATGGCATCGCGCCTGCAGCAGCGTGGGGCCAGCCGACCAGCTGCGGCAAGTCTGCAGCTGGCCGTGGTGACTCCGTACTGGTGCAGGCCGCACAGCCCTTGAAGCCTGGGGGATATAAGAAACGTATAGAGAACTGCCTTCATTGACCTGCCACATGCAGGGTCGTTGGAGGACGATGAAGTTTTGCCACGCGAGACCGTCTGCAGCTACTATTACCACCTGTCATGTCGGCACCTTTGCGTCTGATATAGTGATGCAAATCACAAGTTGAAGATTGACCTGATATGCATTACTACGCTGCTGGCAGACGAGGCGAAAAGGTCGCCCAGCGGCGCCGCATACCATTGCCGCAAAAATTTGTGGCAGAAATCTACCAGACAAAGACAGACCTGCCGTATGACGCTGGGCTGCCGGCAAACGATGCGAACAGGTCGCCGAGCGACACCGTCTTTGGGGCATCGCACATCCCCGCGATGTTGAGCGACTTGGCGTTGGGTATGTTTCAAATTGAAGTTGTTGTGACGCGAGAGTGTTGCTGCGAGTTTGGAAACTGACCTGCCGTATGACGCTGGGCTGCCGGCAGACGACGAAAACAGGTCGCCCAGCGACACCGTCTGGGGCGCGTCGTACATCGCCGCGATGTTGCGCGACTTGGCGTTGGCCTTGCCGCCACCACTGCCGCCGCTGCGGGGCGCTTGCCCGCCGTCGGCGATGGCATCCACCGCCTGATTGAAGGCCCAGCCCGCAACGCCCTTGGCAGCGCCAAAAGCAAACCTGCAGCACAATTTGTGCCAGATGATAGAAATCTGAGCTACAGTTTACCGCTGCTGCTGCGGGCCACGCCGCCATCGGCGAGGGCATCCAGTGCAGAGTTTGTCCTGAAATACTGACTGACTATTATGTCAGTCATAGTGTCCGGACAGGTGGACACCAAAGTTGTCTTGTTGAGATTGTAAAAATCGTCCACTTCGGCCCAGCCTGCGATGCCCTTGGCGGCGCAAAAGGCAAATAAATAAAGACGAGGGTAATCACAAGCCATTTGGGGTGTAGCTATGCCATCGCCGATCGCTTCCGGCCCCTGTTGAAGCCCAGCCTGCGGCGCCCTTGGCAACGCCGAATGCGAACCTGAAAGGCGCACCAGCAACTGTCCTGGGCTTAGGAGCGGGTGACGCCACCGTCGCCCATAGCCTTCACCGCCCTGCAACGCCCTTTGACATGTGCCACACATTTGGCCAGAGTGCCAGCCGGTCTCTTCGCTATTGTGCTCATAGCGTTCGTTGACAGAGAGTCAAGCGCCAAATCAAGAAAGTCGACAGCGCAGCACGGTGGTCTGCGACCGCGCTGCCCAGGGCTCTCCATGAACGTGGGCACAGCCACACATGCAAGGAATGGCAGGCGCCGGGTACATGCCGGAAAGTTTCTCCGATGTTTGTGGAACACCATTGGCGCGCGCAGCGCATAAAATTCAAGAGTAAGCACCTGCCGAGGCCACTGCCGACGCCGCCGCCAGACTGCTGCTGCGAGGGGGGCAGCGGCGCCGCCTGCGGCCGCCCGTCGCCCTGCCCCATGAAAGCCGACCGCGCGTTGCGGTTGCGGTCGTCCTGGGCGACCGCGCCAGCTACGCAACAGTAACCAGCAAAATTGGGACGGATTCTGCACTTCTCGCATCAAACTTATGCGGCCGCCCGTCGCCCTGCCCCATGAAGGCCGACCGCGCGTTGCGGTTTTGGTCGTCCTGCGCTGTTGCGCCAGCTGCGCAATAGAACAACACATTTGGTGTTCGGATTTCGTCCCTTGAAACTAAGAGGTGGCAATTTCGCACCGCCTGTCTCTCTGGCAACACGCCACTCGCGAGTGCCTGCAGTCCTGATTGGTTTCCTTCGAATTGAATCGGCTGCAGGTACAGGAGGCATCAAATCCAGTTCGGCTGTGCGACTGACCCACAGCCTGCGAGGATGTGCGCTTCCGATACGACCGGAGATCATCGTGTCGCTGCAGCTCAGCGTGCGCTGCTGTGCATCGTGCGCTGCTGATGGCGCTGTTCATGAGGGTTGTCCTGTTGCAGAGTGCGACCAGAGCTCATGACTGGGCTGGCTGGAAGCTTGCCGCCACGGGGCCTGGGAGGCAAGCGCAGACAGGCAGGGCGCTCCATATCACGCACCAGCCAAACACTCTATTCAGCTGTATGCGGAAACGACGGTCCTCGGTGCTGAACACGGCAGATTCGCGACATCCAGAATACCCATGTGAAGCTGTAGCGACCTTTGCCCGAGTCCTGTCGCAGGCGGCAGCAGGGACTTCTCATCACGCGTGTTTCAAATGACCGAATCCCTCTGCACAGCGCAAACTGGAAGACATTCTGCGGAAGCTACCTGTCGTCCACGACATCCAGGTTCTCCGGCGGCGACACTATTTTATTGAACATAAGACGTGCGCCATTCAACTTGCTGTCAACACGGCAATGACGCACCGTTCTGCAGGAAGCCGAACCACCTGCCGTCCACAGTGTCCAGGTCTCAAGGCAGGTGAGTTTACTAAACATAGTGAGTCAGTCAGGGTCTGCGAGACGCCATGCGCACCGTCTAGGAAGCCGAACCACCTGTCGTCCACAGCATCCGACCGGTTGTTCCAAACCTTACATGACAAGTGTTCCTGTCCTCCTTTCAGTAAACCCTCACCGTTCTGCAGGAAGCCGAACCACCTGTCGTCCACCGTGTCCAGGTCGTCCGGCGGCGCCACGGGTGCTACGAGCGAGGCGGGCGCCGGCGGCGCCAGGTCAGACGCCGGCGGCACGCGCTGCAAATGCACACCAACTTGTAGTCAGCAACGAACTCGCATATTTGCAGCAAATGAGCGCAACCAGCGAAGCAGGCGGCGGCGGCGCCAGATCCGACGCCGGCGGCACACGTTGCACAACAAAATCAAAGCAAGATACAGGCTGTTGGCAACAACACAAGCGCAGCGAGTGAGGCGGGCGCTGGCGATGCGAGGTCGCCGGCGCCATACGCGGTACAGGGTACACAAGATCGGGATTGAAGAACAGCTGCCGGAGGGCTGCAGTCTGAGGATTATATGTTGCAAGGGCCTCGCTTGCCATGTGCATGTTTGCACGCCTTGAGCTGGGTGTTGCACGTCTTCGGCAGGCTGCCAACAGTCCCGGAAACACAACTGTGGCGGTAAGGCCAAGAGCTGGGACGCAGCGCCGTGGCACAATCTGCCGCTGGCTTGCCCGGCTAGCCGCCGGTCGCTGCGAGGTGGAGTCTGGGCACGATGCCAGCAGAAAGGCTGTGTGCACATACACAGACTGACCACAGGAAGCCTGAATCTACTTGTGGTTTTGGTATCTGTTCTACACTCCAGAATCGGGAGTGGCTGATCATGTGCACCTGGAGTAGAAACTGCTGTTCTCACGCTCCGCCTTCTTCAGCATCGACGCAATGCCCTCCAGCGCATCACCCTCTGGCCAAGCAGCTGCTCTTGATCATCGCTTGTTTCGTTGAGCGATGGGTTGGATGTCTTACATGACTCACCTGGAAGCAGAGGCCGCTGTTCTCGCGCCCCGCCTTTTCGAGTGTGGACGCGGTGCCTTCCAGCGCATCGTTCACTTGATAGGAGATTACTAATCTAGTTTTAAAATGTATTATTTGATTTGATCTGGGGTCGCAAGCGTGCGAGCAGCATGCCTGAAAGTAGAGGCTGCTGTTCTCGCGCTCCGCCTTCTTCAGCGTGGCCGCGATGCCCTCCAGTGCATTGTCCACTTTTGCGATCAGCTCCCGGTCCACCTTCACCCAGCCGGTGCCCTCCCGCCGCGCCGCCTCCAGCACGCGCTGCGCCTCCTGGAGTCATGGGCATGACACAGATACATTTCATGTTGCGCTTCTGCAATGAACTCGCGGTCCGCCTTGACCCAGCCGGTGCCCTCCCGGCGCGCCAGCTCCAGCACGCGTCGCCCTCTTGGCGCAATGCAGGAATGAAGGAGGCTTACATGCTCATGTTGAGGCCCGGGCACGCTTTGCAGCATTGTGCAATTCTCAAGCATGAGCTCCCGAGTCCGCTTCTAAGCCTCCCGGCGCGCTGCCTCCAGAAGCAGTCATGCCCGCTGCGGGCACCGTAGTCTTTCCGCTGGAGCGTGTCCAGGAAATAGAACTTGCTGGGTCCGCTGCGGTTGCCTATATGGGTGAGACTGTGATAGCTCATCCGCAGTGGGAACATGTGGGAGAGGAATGCACGCAGAGTGTGGGCGAAACGGTAGCAGATGTTTGAGACTCTCTGCTGCTTGTCAACCTGCCCCACATTGCCAGCGCCAGCACCCCACCACGTCAATCCTGCGTGCTGAAGAACAACATGCCAAACGCGGCAGTTAAAGGGAGCGAGCTTCAAAGGTGACCAGGTGTTGGGCGCAGCGTCGCGCCAGAACCACACAACTTCATCCGCATGTGAGGCCACTCCACTATGCATGTAGGTGGTATGCAGGCTGCACTTGTTTGTTTTCGATAAGGATCGTGCAGGTTTTGGACCAATCCAGCAGGGCTTAGATCGCAGTATCAGTGAGCCTTACTGACCCAAAGCGCACCTGCAGGCCAGGCAATCTGCTGGCTGCACTCGTCATCCTGGAAGAACTCCTAATCGGTTTTGTGTCCTACCGATTGGACGCTGAAAAATGATTTTGATATAGATGAAGACTTTACAGATCTTGGCTTGGATTGAACCTGCAGGCAGGCGATCTGCTGGCCGCACTCGTCATCCTCGATGAACACCGCCGCCTGGTGCACCAGCGTCAGCCCCGTGTACAGGCCCGCCTTGATGCCTGCACCATGCACAAAAGCTTAATAATCGAGGGTTTGGCTGTGTGTGGACGGCAGCGCTGAGTAGACATGGCAACGATGCGATAATGGTGGTTGGGTGCAGTTCTATGCGATGGCGGATGTGTTTGATTGGCCCAGACAAGACAGCAGGGTATTAAAGAGTGCCTCACCCAGGTGCGCCGCCATGGGCTTGCCCAGCTCCCGCTTGAGCTGGTCCGACAGGTTCAGGGCGGTGATGCCGCGGTACATCTCCGCCACCTATACACAGGGGAAATCAATGTATCATTTAATTTGATTAGGTGGATAATGTTTTTGTCTGTGCCGATACGCCGCTATGGGCTTGCCTGGCTCCAGCTCGAGCTGGTCCGACAGGTTCACTGCAGTAATGCCACGGTACATCTCCGCCACCTGCATTTCACATCCGGAAATGGCAGTAACGACTTTAGACCACAAAGGGATTGTGTTGATGCTCGTTTGCGACGGCATGCGCACTGCCCAGCTCCCGCTTCAGCTGGTCCAACAGTTCACGGCTGTGCTGCCGTGCTCCATCACTGCCACCTGATTTCGGATGTTTCACATCCCTCACTGCTGCGAATGACACAACTCGTGGAGAAATTCTGACCCACTCCTTAGAGACCAGTCCCAAATACAGCTTGCTGCTGCGCACGCGTCGGCAGGGTCATGTGACATCAAACAAAAGCGACCACCGATCCACTTTCGGTGGCGAGCAAGCACAGAGGCTCGCACCCAGCTTCGCGAGCACTGATGGGAGCAGACACGACAGCACGCCTGCTGATGTCTGCATACAGTGTGTCTGCAGCAAGAAAAGTGGTAGCCACCAGCTGCACTGACGCAAGTCATGAACAACAGGCTCGCAACATGATGTCTGGGTGTCGCCTTGTGCCAGGGTGCAGAACGAAGCCTGCCACGTTAGTGCCGCAATTACTCCAGCAACTTTCTGATGCACCGGGCAAAGCTCCAGAGGGCAATGCTGGAGCATCAGCCTGGCATGCTGTAAGGTTCGCAATGCCCAGGCATTTGCCTCATTTCACTGCTGTTGCAGAGCACACATACGATAGCCAATTGTGCCTAGATTCCGGCTCTAGGCAATCTTGTATGACGATAATGCTGATCTGCATCCATTGACTGTGCATGTCATCATTGTTTCGATGGCGCAAGCATCACCTGGCGAGCGGTTTGTGCCAGCAGCTGCGGCGACTAGTTCTCTTGTCTCCGTCGCCTCTAGGCTGTTCCTTCCTAGCAGCTTCATGGCGCCATCGTTCACGCCTCGCTTCCATGAAGAATTTCATAACAGAAAGTCACCTGACGAGCGATGCGAGCCAGCAGCGCCGGCGACTTGCGGTCCGCCGCCGCCTTTGTGTAGAAGCACTCCTGCGCCTGCGCCAAATGAAACAGCAGTGTCTGACAGCGATGTTCGGCACCGTGCCTGATGGGGGAAGACGCGCTGCCTGCTTGAGTGGAGCACAGCGTCGACAGCTAAACGCATGTTGTGAGCATAGGACTTTGCAGCATGTCAGAGCACGAGGTGGAGCGAGAAACAAGGGTACTGCATGCGATGCAGATGGCTCAGCAGATGCGAGCTTGCCTGCGCCAGGCACAGTGTCGCCAGCATGCCGCAGCAGTCAGGGCTGAGGTCGATCGGGTGCGGCGTCTCCAGCCTTGGTACGAGCCGCTCGGCCAGATACCCAAAGACGCCAGCTGCATCCTGTGATCGCAAGACGCTCAGGCTGCTCCAGACTGGTATCGGCCTTGTGCTTGACGTGGGAATCATGAGATGAAATATTTCGTAACCAGCCATGGCACTATCCGCTCTGCCAGGTAAAAGAATACGCCCGCCGCATTCGGCCTTGTATTCTATGTATGATGAAAAAATTTGATGAGTTGAGGCGTCTCCGTCCGCGGCACAAGCCGCTCCATTCATGTGCCCGAATGCGCCGGTCGCCTCCTGCGCCAATTTGAAGTACGACTATGGTTGGGGCATCACCATGGTTGGATACATCATGGCAAAAGTGATGGACAGATGTAGCAAACACCAGCCGCGGCACACAGCTGCTCGGGCAGGCTATCAAGCACGCCTGCCGCCTCCTGCCATTACACAGAGTACACGTGCATTCAGGTTCTGGCAGTCTGGGCATGGGATTATTGCCGCCGCGGCGGCGGCGGTGTGTGTTGCTGCATGTCACCACTGTCCAGGTTGAGACATGGGTGCGAAGGTGTGTAGTGTCGGCCGGATGCGTCCAGACCCAGCACACCAGCGCACCCTTGCCTCGAGATAGCATCCCGTGGCATCATGTAGCGATGAAAGCGATTGGCCCGCCTTTGAAGTTTTGCAAATCCAGCAGCGTCCGCTCACATGGCACCTGCGCTCCGCGCCCTCGACTCCTAGATTGAGATGCTAATGGGAGAATGCCAAGCGTTCTTTACAGATTGTTCACTGTGGCACTGCTTGCTTTCGCTCACCTGGTAGCTGCGCGCAGCATTCTTGACACCCGTCTCCGAGGACAGGTCCGCGCCCATGGCCACCTGCAACGTCAAAAGAAAGCTTTGTGACTACGAGCTTGCAAAGGCATGTCTTCCGATGGTTGATTACTGATGAGTGACACCGGGGGCCATGCAGCTGGCTTCCCCCTGGACTGACATTCCATGCCTGGCTGTGCGGTGGTTGCAACTCTGGCGGTTGTCTCTGTGACCACGTCTTCACATGCAGCAGCAACCTCTCACCTGGCTGGCAATGGCGCCGAGGTTGAAGAGCAGCGCCGCCTTCTCGAACGCCACATCCGAACGCCCGTCACCGCGGTCCGGCTGGAACGCGTCCGTCCACTGCGCGCACAACAGATGTGCCAGCTGTGTTGCATGTGCGTATTTCGCTCACACTCTTCCTTCCATTGCCGGACGATCTGGAGGACCTAGTGTCGGCGTGCTGGCTTTCTGCCCTCGTTCGCAGATGCATTGCTGTGCGCAACGTTCACTATTGCATTGTCAGTGCCCACCTGGAAACGCAGAGCTGCGCCGCCGCGCTCCTTGCCCACCGGCATGGCATTCTCCAGCGCCGTCAGGAAGCGGTAGTACCTGCAGACATGAGAGGATGATAAGATTGGCAGAGTGGGATCAAATTCGTTTCTGTACAGTTGCTTCGGCTGTTCACAGTTTGTGGTGCGACTCTGTGGCGTGTGTGCACGTGTGCATGCCACAGGTCGGCCGCAGCTCGCGTCATGCACGGCCAAGCTCATGCGAGATCGCATGGCCAACCTCGTGCGGGAAGCTGCTGACAGGCTTTTTGTCGCGGCGGAAAGGCAGGATCGCATGAGAACAACCGAGCACAGTCTAGACTATCGGGTCCACGATGAGTTGGTCATGCGAGGCTGATAGGCGGAATGCCAAGCGCATGTGCGCCATTGCGGAGCTCACTGCGGGGGCCAGCCCCGAGTTCCCTGTGCAGAGTTCTGCTCAAAGGCCACGAGATCTCAATGTGCCATCGAAACTGCACCCAGTGCACAAAGTGAGCCGAACCTCCGACACAACTCAAGGGGTCGAGACATCGCCAACACTTGCATTGTGGTTCGCATGCATTCCACAGTCGATGCTGAAGTAAGACAGCCATGCCAAACTCCCATCGCATGCCGTATGAGGCTGCGGATCAAGACACCAGACCTAGCTTCGTGCGAGCTTCAAGTCTCACCCGACGAATGCGTCCTTGAGCTCCTCAGCGCCGCCGGTCATCTCAGCAGCCTTGTTGCGCAGCATCTGCGCCTGCTGCAGGCCCGCCGTCGCCTGGTCCGCAACGCCTGTCGAAAAGCTGGATTGCAGATAACGTCCGATTGGCCCCTTCAGATCCAGGAACCCGCCAGCGCGCTTGGCCGGCACGGCCAGCATGGCGTTGGATGGCATGCTGGCCTGTGTAATTGCCGTTATGGGGGGATCTGGGAGCACGGGAAATCCTCGAGGACACGTGCGATAGCCAATGTGATCTACGAGGTAGAGGGGTAGATGTGTACACAGCGCGTGACTGTCTGAACACCACTGCAAGGGATCTTCGACGTCGAAGTGTTGCAATTTCAGGTTGTGCGCTGCATGCGCGGCGCACTGGCCCAACCGCCCAAGCATGCACCTCCGAGATGACCAATCTGCAGGGTTTGAACCAGAAGCTCGTTGTGTTTCTTAGAACATCTGCACCGTTCCCTTTGCATCGGGTGAGGTGCATTAGATCATTTGCGCAGCGTGCAGCAGCAGCCAGCCTTCTCGACGCGTGACACTAAGTGTGATCGATAACGCGCATCTTCCGATAGTCATACCTGACAGCCGACTAGCGCATTCGCATAGGCGTGCTTTGGTGTTTGGGACACCCTTCACATCGCCGAGAGGTGCAGCGGCACTCTCGCAGCTATGGCTCTCTCAGCGGTCGATTCTCGGCCAACATGCGGTGGCCCTAGCACATTGTCTGCCCCAGCAGCACCTCTGCGCGTCCGCAGCCACACCCGGCCTGCGAGCCACCGAGTGGTGCCTTCCGCAGCGCTTCCTGCCAGCCGCAGTCACGGCGCGAGCCATGCAGTCCTCGACTCAGTGCCACATGACCGGCAGGGTGCCTTTGCCGGCGCATCCATTGCCAGCAGCAGAGTCACTCGCAGCAGAGGTGAAGCAGCTTGGCATGCCACACTCTCTTAGCACAGTGACTGGCACAGCGTGCTTCACTGCGTTGCTATCAAGCAGGCCTGGTGTGATCATAGAAGGGTGTGCTGGCACATCGCAGGACTGACTGCGCCAATGCGTCTGATCGTATGCCACTGCTTCGTGTAGGGGTGGCGTCCGCGATGGCAGAGGCGGTTGAGGGCGCGCTAGAATTGACAGACGAGAACGTGGAGATGGTGCTAGACGAGGTGCGCGGTGGCATGCACGCACTGCTTGCTTGTTCAGTGCAAGGTATCTGGTCGCTGCCTCCTTGGCGCTAGACCTTTGTCCACGCTTCTGCGGACGATGCACCACCCTGCCGTTGTTGACACTATCATGCCGTTGAAATGCGCAGGTCCGACCGTACCTCATGTCGGACGGCGGCAACGTGGAGTTTGTGGAAATTGATGGCCCTGTCGTCTACCTGCGTCTCCAGGTCTGCAGCTTGCCCCTCGTTTCTTTTTACATGTGTATTACTGGCCAGCGCATTGGCTGTCACCACACCTGCCGCCGTGGCACACTGGCTCTTGCTGTAAGGGCAGCTGGTGGCGCTGTTTGTCTGCGACACGTTGATCAACACTCGAACCGGCACGCTCACACCCTTTCACATCCGGCCCCGTGCTATTGGCAGACATAGTACATGGTATTCTCAAATGCCCTTCACGGCAGGGCGCCTGCGGCAGCTGCCCATCCAGCATGACCACCATGACGATGGGCATCAAGCGCCGGCTCATGGAGAAGATCCCGGTGCAGCTCTATATCTTTGCTGTGTTCTATATCTTTGCTATGTTCTATCTCTTTGCTATGTTCTATCAGCATCAGTGCAAATCGCTCCTGCATGCGACAGCACTGCAGCATTTCCTGTCACTTGTGGGTCGTGTTTCTGACGCAAGCAAGTGTTCCCGGGCCTCGTCTTCTGCAGCAGCTGCAGGATTTTCATTGCGTGTGTGGAGGTCGTTGTGGCCAGGATTTGTCACAGCTCCATGGCCTGACGCATGCAAGCTCTGACCACCCTTGAACTATATCGTGCCGCAGGAGATCCTGGAGGTGGAGCAACTCATGGACGAGCAGGTGGGCATGGAACTCACCGACGAGAACGTCGAGCAGGTGTGCTTTACTTCAAGTTCACAATCCTCGTAAATTTTTGGAGTGAGGAGAGAAAGAGGAAGGAAGCAGCAGCTCACCGACGAGATCCTTGAGCAGGTGCGCTGTGTGTTCAGTTGGCAAGATACCACACTTCTCGTAGGAACTCGAATGTAACAGAGAGTGTATTTGGCAACCTCGTAACGAGCAGGAGTCGAGCTGCACCCTGAAGCTCGGCCACTCTTTCCCGGTCTGGGATGCTGGCGCCAGAGCCACAGACCAGACGACGCAGCAATCCGCAGCGGTTTCCAACACACTAGTAACATGCACCCTATCCGCCTGCTTATTCCCAAAAAATGGATGCATCGCTTACGGCATCGTGCATCCGGACAGCACGCATTCCGAGCGCCATGCTGATGTAATTTTCCATCCGCGCAGGTGCTCGATGAAATCCGGCCGTACCTGATCGGCACCGGCGGCGGCGGGCTGGAGCATGTGGGCCTGGACGGACCCATCTGCAAAGTCAGGATCACAGGTGCGCAGTCAAAATCACGGGGTCGCTGCGTCCTGGCGGTCCTGAGAGCTTATTACCTGTGCTGTCCCTGTTGCTCTGTGTCCTTGGACTCCCCCATGACTGGGAAGGGATCTACCAAATTCTGTCATGTCGGCTTGTCCTGCGTGTTCTGTCTTTCGAAGATTTACAGACGGTTCACTCTGAACCCAGCTGGAGACCTTGGCTGTGTCGTTTCGCAGGCCCAGCGGCCAAGGTCATGACAGTCCGAGTCGCCGTTACTCAGAAGCTTCGGGAACGCATTCCTTCGATTGCGGCCGTGCAGCTGGTCAACTGAGGTCCAGGCTGGCGGCGGCTGACAGGGGCAACTGAGAAGCATGAAACGTCGCCCGACACCAGCTTGGCTGCTGCTGGCGGCAGCTTGCTTGGGGTCATCGTCAGCGCCAGAACACTGAGGCAGCGGCACGGCGTGGTCGCATACGTGTTTTCTGAGAGCACCAGCGCTGCAGCGGTGCAGCTAGCCGTTGGGATTGTACATTACATCTGATTTCAGTTGTGACGAATATGTGCGAGGTTTCGGTCATTATGCAATGGGGCCATCGGACGCTCCGCTGCTTTTCACAGCTCTTGCAAAATATCACAATCGCCATCTCCATTCTGCAGCATCCACTGCAATCTGCAAACCGTTGCATGATGAATCTGCTGCCCCACAGCCTAGACACCTAGCGATGCCGCGAAACACTCATATTGAACATATGACACAGTGACATCTAAGACACGGCAATTCATCCTCGACATTGCCGACGCCAACGGTCAATACTGCCCTGTCTGTGATCGAAGGCAAGCCTGACACGCTCGCTATGCACACGCAGTATGAAAACGCTGCAGCAGCACTGAAATGATGATATACGCCAAGCGGTGGCGACAGCCTATTGCATTGTGAAGCGGAGGATGGTGTCGCCGCCGCTGCGCTGCCCCAACAAATGAAAGGGATCCACAATTTCAAGCGGTGGCGACCGCCCACTGCATCTTGAAGGGAAGCACAGAGTCGGCACCGCGGCGCCAGGCGCTGGCCATTTCCACTGCCTCCGGCATGTAGCTGGCGCGCAGCTGCGCGATCTGCACCAGAGCAACCTTACAATTTCGCTGCGGTGCCACGCTGTACATAGCAAATCAGACCACATGTATGTGTTGGATGGTCTGAGCATCAGCGCTGTCTGCACCAATCCGCAGGCCGCAGATACCAGCATGAGCTCGGAGGACATGTCGCAGCTTTCGTCTCATGGACATTCGAAACGCACGCCATGCAAAAGTTCGTTGCTATCACCTGCTCGGCGGTGAGCTGCATGTCCACCGGCTTCGTCGGAAAGTTGCGCATCATGTCAAACACCACGTCGGCAATCGCCTCCGGCTCCATGTTTTCGTACACCCTCTCCTCTTCTGTTCGCGTCACCTGCCGCAGCATGTGATCTGGTGTAATAATGGAGTTTTAAATTGAATTCTACACCAGCTCCTCGTTTGCCTGCATCACCTGCCGCCGCAGCAGAACTTGAAATTATCTTTGATAATCATATCCGGAAAATGACTTCACATATGTAGTGTAGGAGTCGAGCCGGAGCAGAAAACAGCTACGGCGCCGACTCATGTGCAATAATCTGATGTGACACAATCATCTGACCGGGCAAAATGAAAATGCCGCAATGCAAGGTGATGGCAGGCGCCTCATCAGGATGCGCCAAGGACAGCCTGCTCTCGAGTTCCCCGGTGAAGCAGGCCAAGGATCCTGGATCTCACCCTGGCTCAGGCACAGCAACAGAAACACGTGTAGGACCTGATGCAGAAGCAGGCTCGCCTGGATGCCGTTAAAGCCGGCGCCGCGCGACACGTCTCGGATGCGCTGCTTGCTGCCGTGAACGACCCTCCACAAGGCCACAACGGACAGCGCACAAGAGAAGCTGTTCCAACTTCAAACTGTCCAGTATTTGTGTCGGACACGCCCTAACATTGCTGACGCCGGCGCCGCCCAGCAGGCGCATTGTCCGCAACCCTGCATCACTCGGAGGTCACGACGGGAGCGCAGAACAGAGGTTTTTTACCAATTCCTTCTTCTCTGGGACAGGTGTCGGCGCACCTGGATGTCGCTGAAGCCGGCGCCGCCCAGCAGCTCGCGGATACGCACGCACAGCGATGTGGACTGGGAGTCACGACGTCAAAGTGTAGGCTGCATGCATATCATGAGCTTTGTGTCTGCTGAGAAATACGCGCTACCAAATGTTGCAGGATTGCAGCCACGTGGTTTGT
>JAABUM010000958.1_pt1 | contig 46150 bp, 36 predicted proteins | sample 5559161 | NCBI WGS metagenome assembly JAABUM01 (sample SAMN10711868, study PRJNA513369) | rock metagenome | isolation source: Antarctica rocks | place: Antarctica: Victoria Land, Siegfried Peak nord
TGCTACCCGAGCGACGGCAGCAGTTGAACGGCCCAACTCAGCAGCGGCCCGCGCGCATTGATGATGCCGCCGACATCCGGGACAAGGCTGCGGCGCTGGCCGCCTACGCTCGGCAACGCGACGACAACGACATGGAGTGCTGGGTTCGGGAGATACATCTCCGGGCCTGCGTCCGTATCGGTGAGCTGGTGCGGGAACTGGATACGGCAGAACCAGGCGGCGCGACTGACGGCAAGCGCGGTGGTTCGACCGTCCAGGCAGACGGACAGTCGAAAGCTGATGCCATCGCGGAGGCTGGCCTGAGCCGGACCGCTGCCTACGATTATCAGGCCCTTGCGGGCGGACGTGATGAACGCGCCCAAGCTGCGGGCAAGGCCGCCAGCGAACACTACTACGCGCAGAGCCGGGCCAAGAGCGAGCCGCCGACGATGGCTGGCTTGCGGGCCGCCGTGCGCGGGGAACGGGGGCAGCGGACCTCGATGCAGCAGGCCGGTGAGTTGGGCAAAGTGTGTTCGGGGGAGAAGGCCGGCGTGTGCAAGGCGCGCTCCGAGCTGAACGCGCCAGGCTGGATTTGTTGGGGAGGCGGGGCAAGCGGAGTTGCAAAGGTCCGCAAGGGGTCCGCATCCTGCCAACCCAGGTCCGCTGCGGACCTTGCCACCCTCACAACTTGCTGCAATCATTGAGTAGTTTGGTGGGCGCCGTTGGGTTCGAACCAACGACCCGCTGATTAAGAGTCAGCTGCTCTACCAACTGAGCTAGGCGCCCGCCGTGCCGCGACCGCGACATAGCATCGGCCATCCGCCATTGCAAACGCCGCCCGCACCCGCATGGGCGCTTGCATGGCTGCCCTGCCAGGTGTTCTCTGCAACGGTCCGACCTCCAGGAGACGCCTTGGCCTACGCATTGCAACAGCTCATCAACGGCGTCACGCTCGGCATGATCTACGGGCTGATCGCGGTGGGCTACACCATGGTCTATGGCATTATCGGCATGATCAACTTCGCCCATGGCGACGTGTTCATGATCGGCTCCTTCCTGTCGCTGATCGCGCTCACCGCCCTGTCGGGCTTCGGCGTCACCTCCGTGCCGCTGGCGCTGCTGCTGACGCTGGTGTTCGCGGCAGGCATCGCCTCGCTGTACGGCTGGACCATCGAGCGGCTGGCCTACCGGCCCTTGCGCGGCAGCTTCCGCCTGGCGCCGCTCATCAGCGCCATCGGCATGTCCATCGTGCTGCAAGCCTTCGCGCAGATCAGCCAAGGCGCCCGCGTCAAGGTCATCGCGCCGCAGATACCCGGCGGCGTGCAGATCATGAACATGGACGGCTTCGCGGTGCAGATGACCTGGATGCAGATGGTCATCATCGTCACGACCCTGATCGTGCTCGGCGTGTTCACCTACCTGGTGACGGCGACGCCGCTCGGCCGGTCCATGCGCGCGTGCGAGCAGGACCGCAAGATGGCGGGGCTGCTGGGCATAGACACCGACCGCACCATCAGCCTGACCTTCGTGATCGGCGCGGCGCTGGCGGCGGTCGCCGGGCTGCTGTTCCTCCTCTACTATGGCGTCATAGACTTCTTCATCGGCTTCATCGCCGGGGTGAAGGCGTTCACCGCCGCGGTGCTGGGCGGCATCGGCTCCTTGCCCGGCGCCGTGCTGGGCGGGCTGGCCATCGGGCTGATCGAGACGTTCTGGTCCGCCTACTTCAGCTTGCAATACAAGGATGTCGCGGCGTTCAGCGTGCTCATCATCGTGCTGATCTTCATGCCGACGGGCCTGCTGGGCCGCGCGGACGTGGAGAAGGTATGAGCGCCGCAGGCAGCGGCGCCCCGGCCATGCGCGCCGCGTTCAAGGACGCGGCGATCTCCGCCCTGGTGGCGCTGGGCCTGTTCGGCGCCATGCTGGGCCTCAAGACCGAGGCGACCCCGGCCGGCGTCGTGCTGCTGCCCCGGCCGGACCTGCTGGCCTACGTGGTGGCCGCCGTGTTCTTCGGCCGGCTGCTGCGGCTGTCGGTCCGCAGCGGCAACCCCGCCGGCTACCAGATGAACCGCGTCCTGGCCGAGGGGCTGGCGCACGCCGGCCGCTACGTCGCCCCGGCGCTGCTGCTGCTGGCGGTGGCGCTGCCGTTCGTGGTCGGGCGCTACGGCATAGACCTCGGCATCCTCGTGCTGACCTACGTGATGCTGGGCTGGGGCCTGAACATCGTCGTGGGACTGGCCGGGCTGCTGGACCTGGGATACGTCGCGTTCTACGCGGTCGGGGCTTACTCCTATGCGCTGCTGGCGCAGACCTTCGGGCTGGGGTTCTGGACCTGCCTGCCGCTGGCCGGCATCCTCGCGGCGCTGTGGGGCGTGCTGCTGGGCTTTCCGGTGCTGCGGCTGCGCGGGGACTATCTGGCCATCGTGACCCTGGCGTTCGGCGAGATCATCCGGGTGCTGCTCATCAACTCTGTCAGCGTCACCGGCGGGCCGAACGGCATCAGCGGCATCCCGCGGCCAACCTTGTTCGGCTTGCAGTTCTCGGCAGCCGGCGGCCCCGGCACCTTCTCCGGCTTCTTCGGGCTGGACTTCAGCCCGACGCACCGGGTTGCATTCCTGTACTATGTCATCCTGGGCCTGGCGCTGCTGACCAACTGGGTCACGCTGCGGCTGCGGCGCGTCGCACTGGGCCGTGCCTGGGAGGCGCTGCGGGAGGACGAGGTCGCGTGCCGCAGCCTGGGCATCAACGTGACGGTGACAAAGCTGACGGCGTTCGCCATCGGTGCCGGGTTCGGCGGGCTGGCGGGGGCGTTCTTCGCCACCCGGGCGGCGTTCGTCAGCCCGGAGAGCTTCACCTTCTTCGAGAGCGCCATCGTACTGGCCATCGTCGTGCTGGGCGGCCTGGGCAGCCAGTTGGGCGTGGCGCTGGCGGCCGTGGTGATGATCGGCGGGCTGGAGGCGTTCCGGGACCTGCAGGACTACCGACTGCTGATCTTCGGCTCCGCCATGGTGCTGACGATGGTGCTGCGCCCGCGCGGGCTGGTGTCGGGGCGGACGCCTAGCGTGGCCCTGGGCAAGCGGCACGAGATTTCGGCCGAACTGGTGGCGGAAGGCCGTGGTTAGCCCCGTGCCGCAGGCTCCACTTCTTCAAGAGGCCCCACCCCTTCAAGAGGCTCCGCTCCTTCGAGTCAGCGACCTCACCATGCGCTTCGGCGGCCTGACCGCCGTGAACGCGCTGTCGTTCGAGGCGCGGCAGGGGGAGATCACGTCGGTGATCGGCCCCAACGGCGCCGGCAAGACGACGGTGTTCAACTGCATCACCGGCTTCTACCGGCCTACGTCGGGCAGCATCGCGCTGACGCATGGCGACGGCGTCTTCCCGCTGCAATCGCTGCCGGGCCACAGCATCGCCCGGCGTGCCCGCGTCGCCCGCACGTTCCAGAACATACGCCTGTTCGCCGGCATGACGGTGCTGGAGAACCTGCTCGTCGCGCAGCACAACATGCTGATGCCCAATGTCGGCTCCGGCCTGCTGTCGGTGTTCGGCCTGGGAGGGCACCACCGGGCGGAGGTCCAGGCCATAGACCGGGCGCGCGGCTGGCTTGCCCGCATCAACCTGCTGCCCCGCGCCGACGACCCGGCGGGCGCCCTGCCCTACGGCGACCAGCGCCGGCTGGAGATCGCCCGCGCCATGTGCATCGGCCCGGTGCTGCTGTGCCTGGACGAGCCTGCCGCCGGGCTGAACCCGCGGGAGAGCGACGAACTGGCCGGGCTGCTGAAGTCCATCCAGGCCGACGGCTGCTCCATCCTGCTGATCGAGCACGACATGGGCGTCGTCATGCGGATCAGCGACCACATCGTGGTGCTGGACCACGGCAAGCGCATCAGCGACGGCACGCCGGATCACGTCCGCGCCGATCCGAACGTCATCGCCGCCTACCTGGGCGAGGGCGACGAGGACGACGCCGACGCGCCTCTGGCTGCCGTGCCCCAAGCTGCGGCGTCCCAGGCTGCGGCGCCTAAGGCTGCGGCGCCCAAGGCTGCGGCGCAGTGACGGCCCCCCTGCTCAGGCTGGAGGGCGTCGAGACGTTTTACGGCGCCATCCAGGCCCTGCGCGGCGTGGACCTGGAGGTGATGCCCGGCGAGATCGTGACCCTGATCGGCGCCAACGGCGCCGGCAAGAGCACCCTGATGATGACCATCTGCGGCAGCCCCCATGCCCGGCACGGCCGCATCCTGCTCGATGGCCGCGACATCACCCAGCTTCCGACCCACGAGATCATGCACATGGGCCTGGCGCAGTCGCCGGAGGGCCGCCGCATCTTCCCGCGCATGTCGGTCCACGAAAACCTGCTGATGGGTGCGCAGGTCGTCGGCATGAAGAACTACGAGGCCACGCGGGACTTGGTGTTCACCCTGTTCCCCCGCCTGAAGGAGCGCCTGGCCCAGCGCGGCGGCACCCTGTCGGGCGGCGAGCAGCAGATGCTCGCCATCGCCCGCGCGCTGATGAGCCAGCCGCGGCTGCTGCTGCTCGACGAGCCGAGCCTTGGCCTGGCGCCGCTGGTGGTGCGCCAGATCTTCGGCGCGATCCGGCAGTTGAACCGGGAGACCGGGCTGACGGTGCTGCTGGTGGAGCAGAACGCCTATCAGGCGCTGCGGCTGGCGCACCGGGGGTACGTGCTGGTCAACGGCGCGATCACGATGGCCGGACCGGGGGCGGAGCTGCTGGCGCGGCCGGAGATACGAGCGGCTTACCTGGAGGGCGCGCACTGACCGCCTGCTTGCCTGCTTCTGGCGGCAGGGGAGCCGCTTCAATCGCGAAAGGCCCGGCGAGATTTGTACGATGTTGGACGACATGACCGGATGATGTCATATGCAGCATCATGGCATTGCGTGTTGTCCTCGACACGGATGTGATGGTCGCAGGCTTTGCCAGCGCCACCGGCGCGTCCCGCCGCTTGTTGCTGGCTGTGCTTGACGGAGAGGTCAGGATGCTGCTCTCGACGCCGTTGCTGGTCGAGTATGAGGCCGTGCTGACCCGGCCGGCCATGCTTGCGATGGCTGGCGTTTCGGCTGGAGAAGTCATGGCGGTGCTGGACGAGCTGGCGGGCCTTTGCGTTCCGGTCGCCTTCGACTACCGATGGCGGCCCCAGGCACGCGACCCCGACGACGATTTGGTGCTGGAAACGGCGATCAACGGTGGCGCCGAAGTGGTCACGTCGTTCAACGTATCGGACATGCAGGCCGGCGCCCGGCGGTTCGGGATTGCCGTGGAACGGCCAGGGATGGTGATGAAGAGGATCAAGGCATGAGCAGTTTTCCCCTGCGGCTGCCCAGCGACCTGAAGGAGCGGGCAGCGGCCCAGGCCGAAGCGGCTGGCGTGAGCTTGAACCAGTATATCGCGACCGTGCTGGCCTCGCGCGTGGGCGCACAGGCCGAAGCCGAGCGCAGCTTTGCCGCGCGCGCGGCACGAGCGACCCCGGGACAGGCGCGCGGCATCCTGGCGCGGGCTGGCCAGGGCAACCCGCCGCAGCCCGGCGACGAGTTGGAGACGGAAGGCCAGCAAGCGTGATCGCGGCGCCTCCCTCCGCTGCCTGTTGCCGTGACGGCATCAACGAACAGGGCAGGCGCGTTCCGCTTTAGCACCTTCCCGCCATCGCACGTCTCGCCTACGCTCCCGCCGTTCACGAATTCGAGGGGACTTATTATGCTCCGCAGGACACTTTTTGCCACCGCCGCGCTGCTCGCCACCATCGGCGCCGCGCAGGCGCAAATCCGCGTCGCCACCGTTGGCCCGATGACCGGCGAGTACGCCGCCGTCGGCGCGCAGATGAAGGCCGGCGCCGAGCAGGCCGTCGCCGACATCAACAAGGCCGGCGGCGTCAACGGCCAGCAGCTCGTGCTGGAGGTCGGCGACGACGCCTGCGACCCGAAGCAGGCCGTGTCGGTCGCTAACCAGATGGCCAGCCGCAAGGTCGCCGTGGTTGCCGGGCACTACTGCTCCGGCAGCAGCATCCCGGCCAGCAAGGTCTATGGCGAGGAGGGCGTGCTGCAGATCAGCCCGGCCAGCACCAACCCCAAGTACACCGACGAGGGCGGATGGAACACCTTCCGCGTGTGCGGGCGCGACGACCAGCAGGGCGCCATCGCCGGCAAGTACCTGGCGACGATGTTCAAGGGCAAAAAGGTCGCGATCCTTCATGACAACTCGGCCTACGGCAAGGGCCTGGCGGACGAGACCAAGAAGGGCATGAACGCCGCCGGCGCGACCGAAGCGATGTACGCCGCCTATGTCCCGGGCGAGCGCGACTACTCCGCGATCATCAGCCGCATGAAGCAGGCGGGGATCGAGGTGATCTACGTCGGCGGCTACCACACCGCCACCGGGCTGATCGCGCGCCAGGCCAAGGAGCAGGGCATGAACATCACCATGGTCGGCGGCGACGCCCTGGTGACGAACGAATACTGGCAGATCAGCGGACCCGCCGGCGAGGGCACGCTGATGACCTTTGCCTCCGATCCGCGCAAGCGCCCGAGCGCCGCGACCGCCGTCGCCTCGTTCAAGGCCAAGAACTTCGACCCCGAGGGCTACACCCTCTACACCTACGCCGCCCTGCAGATCTGGGCGGAGGCGGCGAAGAAGGCCAGCAGCGTGGACGGCAAGAAGGTCGCCGACACCCTGCGCGACGGCACCAAGTGGAACAGCGTCCTGGGCGGCACCGCGTTCGACAAGAAGGGCGACATCACCGTACCGGACTACGTGTTCTACGTCTGGAAGAACGGCAACTACTCCGAGATGTAAAGGGGACCGTCCCTCTGCACGTGAAGCGGCCCGGGCATATCCCGGGCCGTGCTGTTTGGGGCTGGCTGCTGGCGATGCTGCTGGTAGCGGGGGCGGTCCCGGCGTCGGCGCAAGATGATGCGGCGCTGCTGCGCGTCGTGGCGGCGCCGGGCGGGGTGGGGCTGATGCGCCACGCACGGGCGCCCGGCACCGGGGACCCGCAGGGCTTCCGCTTGGGCGACTGCGCCACTCAGCGCAACCTGGACGACGGCGGACGCGGCCAGGCCCGGCGGTTGGGAGAGCGGCTGCGCGCCGCCGGGCTAGTTGGTGCCACGGTGCTTGCCAGCCCGTGGTGCCGCACGATGGAGACGGCAGCGCTGCTCGGCTTGGGGCCGGTCACAATACTGCCGGCCCTGGCGTCGTTCTTCGGCGGCCGGGGCGAGGAGGCGCAGCAGACCGCGGCGCTGCGTGCGGCGCTGGATGCCGGCCAGGACGGGCCGCCACGCATCCTCGTCACGCATCAGGTGAATGTCACGGCGCTGACCGGCGTCTTCCCCGGCGACGCCGAACTGGTCGTAATGCGGCCGGGGCCGGCGGGCTACGAGGTTGCGGGTCGGTTGCGCGCGATGCCCTGATGCGACGGCACTGCGGCCGTGGACCGCCCAGCCCAGTGCGCCGTCAGGCCGCCACCGTGATCCGGTGATAAGAGCGGCCGAAGTAGATCAGCCCCTCATGCGCTGGGCCGGCCTGGATCGCCTGCACCTCGCAGAAGAACACGCTATGGGTGCCGACCTCCGTTACCTGGGCAATCCGGCAGTCGAACGACACGACGGCGCCGGCCAGCACCGGCGACCCCGTCACGAGCGTCGTCCAGATGGCCGCGTCGAACCGCCGGTCCGCCGGCACGTCCGTGAGGCCGGCGAACAAGGGGGACAGCGCCTCCTGCGACGCGGCGAGCGTATTGACGCACAGGATGCCGTTCTCCTTGAACGTCTCGTGCAGGCTGCTGTCGCGATTCATGCAGACCAGCAGGGTCGGCGGGTCATCGGTAACACTGCATACCGCGGACGCCGTAAACCCGGCGTCGCCCGCCGCCCCAGTCGTAGTAATGACGCTGACGGCGGCGCCCAGCCGCGCCATCGCATCCCGATAGCCTTGACGGTCAATCAATCCCAGCACTCCATGCTTCTGCGGCCATATGGCGCGTCCCGCACGGAAGCAGGAGGGGCTGGAACGCAAACGGGCGCCCTTTGGGGCGCCCGCGCGTCAATGCGTGTCAAGCCGGGCGTGCCGGACCAGACATGCCGGACAGGCTAAATCTTGTCGGCTGCGTCCCGCACGGTGTCCTTGACCCCGCCAACGGCGCTTTCGCCCTTGCCCTTGGCCTTGTCGGCCATGCCCTCGGCCTGCATCTTTTCATCGCCGGTCAACTTGCCGACGCCTTCCTTGACCGCGCCCTTGACCTTGTCGAACGCGCCCTCAACCCGGTTCTCGTCAACCATTGCAAACACTCCTTGGCGGCGTGATGCCGTGTCTCGTTAACGGCGCAGGCGACCGCCAGTTTCATGCCGCCGGCCTATGCCGTGGACAACGGCGGTGCGACCTCCTCCAGAGACCGGCGCTCGGCGTCCACGCCCAGGAAAGCTTCCACGACGGCGGCGCCGACCATCAGGCCGCCGCCGATCAGGTAGCCGATCAGCACCTCGTCGCGCGATCCCGTCTGGATCAGGTGGCCGAACACCGCCGGGCCGGCGATGCCGCCCACTGCCGTGCCCAGGGCGTAGAACACCGAGATCGCCACGGCGCGCACCTCCAGCGGGAATGTCTCGCCCACCGTCAAGTAGGCGGACGACGCCGCGGCCGAGGCGAAGAAGAAGATGACCGTCCAGGCCAGCGTCTGCTGCGTCGCATCCAGCCAGCCCCGCGCGAACATCCAGCCCACCGCCGCCATCAGGATGCCGGCCAGCGCATAGGTCGCGGTGATCATGCGCTTGCGCCCCAGCGTGTCGAAGAACCGGCCCAGCAGCAGCGGCCCCAGGAAATTGCCGAGCGCGAACGGCAGCATGAACCAGCCGACCTGGCCGGACGGCACGGCGTAGAACTTCGTCAGCACCAGCGCATAGGTGAACAGCACTGCGTTGTAGCAGAACGCCTGCGACCCCATCAGCGCCACGCCCAGCACGGTGCGGCTGCGATACTGCACCGCCAGCACGCGCAGGCTGGGCAGGAACCAGCCGCCGCCATGCCGCCGTAGCCGCAACCGGCCCAGCGGCACCGCCGGCAGCGGCTGGCCCGTCTCCCGCTCCACGCGCTCCTCGATGCCGCGGACGACCTCCGACGCCTCCTCCGGACGGCCGTGCGTCATCAGCCAGCGCGGGCTTTCAGGGATGAAGCGGCGCAGCAGCAGCACGGCAATGCCGATGACGCCGCCGATGATGAAGGCGACGCGCCAACCCAGCTCCGGGTCTATCACCCCGGGGTCCAGCGCCACGACGGCGCCCAGCGCACCCAGCGCAGCGCCGAGCCAGAAGCTGCCGTTGATGACCAAGTCGGTGAAGCCGCGCTTGCGGGCCGGTATCAGCTCCTGGATGGTGGCGTTCACGGCCGCGTACTCGCCGCCGATGCCCATGCCGGTGACGAAGCGGAACAGGGCGAAGGATATGAAGTTCCAGGAGAAGCCGGAGGCGATGGTGGCGACGAGGTAGATCAGCACCGTGATGGTGAACAGCTTCTTGCGCCCCAGCCGGTCGGTCAGCCAGCCGAAGAACAGCGCGCCCACGACGGCCCCGGCCAGGTAGGCGCTGGCAGTCAGCCCGACCTGGGTTTCCGTCAGTTGCAGCCGCGGGCTGTCGGCGATGGCACCGGCCAGCGACCCCACGAGCGTCACCTCCAGCCCGTCCAGTATCCAGGTGATGCCGAGCGCGATCACCACGAGCCAGTGAAACCGGCTCCAGGGCAATCGGTCCATGCGCTGGGGCACGTCGGTCTCGAAGGTGTCGGCGGCGCTGTTGCTAGAGTCCATATGGCGGCAACGGCGGAAGTGGATTTCGGTTGCTGGCCGATTTTCCAACCGCTGCCGGACACGACGGGTTGAGCCAACTCCGCGCTGAGCAGGACCACCCAGTGTTCTGCCATGCGTGCATATCGAGAAGAAGCTTAGCTCTCACGGCCCTCCATTACAGCCTGCACATCTGCTGGCAGCGTGTCGAAGTCGGGTGCCATGCGCATCTTGCCCCGCAATGCCCCGGCCTGGCGACGGGGCAGCACCGCCGCCGAAGGCGGATGGAGTTCTGCAACCACCTTGCCGCGGGACGTGATCAGGAACGAGGCCCCATGCCGGGCTTGGCGGAGGAAGCCGGACAAGTTGCCCCGGAACTCGCGGACCCCGACCCGGAGCGGCACCTTGGTTTCGTCTTGAGGCGTCACAAGCCCCCTTATTGCGCCTGCGCGCTCGCGTCGCTCCGCGTCGCACCCACCCGGGCGGCCAGGGCGGCTGCCATAAACTCGTCCAGGTCGCCGTCCAGCACGGCGCCGGGGTTGCCCTTCTCGACGCCGGTGCGAAGGTCCTTTACCATCTGGTAGGGCGCCAGCACATACGAGCGTATCTGGTGCCCCCAGCCAATGTCGGTCTTCGCGGCCTCCTGGACGCTCGCGGCGGCCTCCCGCTTCTGCAGCTCGGCCTCATACAGCCTGGCCTTCAGCATCGTCATCGCCGTGGCGCGGTTGCGGTGCTGGCTGCGGTCGGTCTGGCAGGCGACGACGATGCCAGTCGGGATGTGCGTAAAGCGGACGGCGGAGTCCGTCTTGTTCACATGCTGCCCACCCGCCCCGCTGGCCCGGTAGGTGTCAACCTTGATGTCGCTTTCGTTGACCTCGATCTCAATGTCGTCGTCCACCACGGGATAGACCCATACGCTGGCGAAGCTGGTCTGGCGCCGGGCGGCGCTGTCGAACGGGCTGATCCGCACCAGGCGATGTACCCCGGCCTCTGTCTTCAGCCAGCCATAGGCGTTGGGACCGCTGACCTGCAAGGTCGCCGACTTGATGCCGGCCTGCTCCCCCTCCGACTGCTCCATCAGCTGCACCTTGTAGCCGTGCTGGTCCGCCCAGCGGCTGTACATGCGCGCCAGCATCTCCGCCCAGTCCTGCGCCTCGGTCCCGCCGGCGCCGGAGTTCACCTCAAGGTAGGCGTCGTTCGGGTCGGCCTCGCCGGACAGCAGGCTCTCGATCTCGCGGTGCCTGGCCTCCTCCTGCACGGTGCGGAGCGTCTGCAGGCCATCGGCAACCATCGCGGCGTCGCCCTCGGCCTCCGCCATCGCGATCAGCTCGGCGGCGTCGCCAGCCTGCGTCTCCATGACGCGCACACCCTCGATCAGGCCGGCCAGGCGATTGCGCTCGCGCATCAGGGCCTGGGCCGCCGTGGCGTCGTTCCACAGGGCCGGGTCCTCGGAAAGGGCGTTCAGCTCGTCCAAGCGGGCGACGGAAGCATCCCAGTCAAAGATGCCTCCTCAGCAGCGCGAAGGACTGCTTGAGCTGCTGGTGGAGGATGTCGGAGTCGTTGGACATGGCGCTTAGTAAAGCCCGCCCATGCCGCTGTCCACGCCGACGCCGCCGCTGACCGCCACGCTGCCGCCACCGCCGCTCCGGCCGCCGCCACCCCCGCCGCCGCCCTCGGAGCCGCCGACGGTGCCGCTGCTGCCGCCGGGCACCTGGTCCGGCTTGAAGGCGTCGGTACGGCCGCCGCCGCCGCCCCATGCCGACATCTTCACGCCCTCGGGCATCCGGAACTGCAGGCTAGGCCGGCCCTTGAGCGCGACCGCCATGTAGTCGTGCCAGATCGGCGCCGCTATGCCGCCGCCGGTCTCCCGCTCGCCCAGGCTGGTGTTGTTGTCGAAGCCGATCCAGACCGCCGTCACCAGGTCCGGGGTGAAGCCGACGAACCAGGCGTCGTTGGCGTCCTGGCTGGTCCCGGTCTTGCCCGCGATGGCACGGCCCAGCCCGGCGCCGGCTGCGGTGCCGGTGCCCTTCGCCACGACGCCCTGCATCATCGTGACCAACTGGAACACGCTCTGAGGGTCGGCGACCTGGCTGCGCTTGTCGGTGACGGCCGGCGGCCTGCCCGGCGCGTCGCAGCCGGCGCAGGCCAGGCTCTCCGGGCGCCAGATCACCTTGCCGTCGCGATCCTGCACGGAGTCCACCATGCTCGGCGACACCTCCTTGCCGCCCATCGCCAGCCCGGCGTAGGCAGCGGCCTGGCGCAGCACGGTCGTCTCCACCGCGCCCAGCGACGCCGGCAGCACGAGCGGCATATTGTCAACGACATGGAACGCGACGGCATTGTCCCGCACGGCGTCCATGCCGACCGTCTCCGCCAGGCGGATGGTGACCATGTTGAGCGACCGCTCCAGCGCCAGCCGCATGGGCGTGGGTCCGCTGAAGGTCATGCCGTAGTTGTTCGGCTCCCACACGTCGCCGTTGCTCAGCTTCTGCACGAAGGGCGAGTCCATGATGCGCTGGCTGGGCGACAGGCCGGCTTGCAGCGCTGTCAGATAGACGAAGGGCTTGAACGAGCTGCCGGGCTGCCGCTGCGCCTGCGTCGCGCGGTTGAACTGGCTGGCCTCGCCGCTCCATCCGCCGGACATCGCCAGCACGCGGCCGGTGGCGGGATCGAGCGACACCAGCGCGCCCTGCACCTGCGGCACCTGGCGCAGCCATAGCCGGTCCGGCCGCGTCACCCCGCGCTGGGAAGCGGCGCTCGCAGGCTCGGTCATGATGACGTCGCCCACCTGCAGGATGTCCGCCACCTTGCGCGGGCTGGGGCCGAAGCCGCCGCCGGGGCGCACCGGCCTGGCCCAGCCGAGGTCCGACGCGAACAGCGATCCCGTACGGGACGCGCCGCCCGTGCCGCGCTCGACCCAGCCGACCTTGGCCTCTTCGCCCGCCGTTTCCAGCACAACGGACAGGTTCCACTCCTGCAGCAGACCCGGCGGGCGCGGCAGGCTGGCCAGGCGGTTGCTCCAGCCCAGCCGCATGTTCGCGCCGCCCTCCAGGTGGCCGGCGGCGCCACGCCAGCCGCCGTGGCTGCGGTCGTAGGCCAGCAGGCCCTTGCGGAGCGCGGCGTCGGCGGCGGCCTGCAACGCGGGGTCCATGCTGGTGCGTATCGTCAGGCCGCCGGTGGTGGCGTCGGCGCCGAACTGCTCCGTCACCTGGCGGCGCACCTCCTCGGCGAACCAGTCGGAGCCGGCGACGAACTCCGGCCGGTGGAAGGCGGCGGCCTGGATCGGCGTCGCCTTGGCAGCGGCGGCCTGGGCCGGGGTGATGGCGCGGTCGTCGGCCATGCGGTCCAGCACCCAGTCGCGCCGGCCCTTGGCGGCGTCGGGGTAGCGGAACGGATTGTAGTTGTTGGGCGCCTTGGGCAGCGCCGCGAGGAACGCCGCCTCCGGCAGGGTCAGGTCGTCCAGGCCCTTGTTGAAATAAGCCTGCGCCGCCGCCGCCACGCCGTAAGCCTGCAGGCCCAGGAATATCTCGTTCAGGTAGAGCTCGAGCACGTGCTCCTTGCTCATGGACTGGTCTATCCGCACGGCCAGGATCAGCTCCTTGACCTTGCGGGCGACCGAGACCTCGTTGCTCAGCAGCATGTTCTTCGCGACCTGCTGCGTGATGGTGCTGGCGCCGATGGGACGCTTGCCCTGGCTGCGCAGCGCCACGTCGTACCAGGCGGCGCGCAGCATCGCGAGCGGGTCCACGCCCTTGTGGGTCCAGAACTTCTGGTCCTCGGCGGACAGGAACGCCTGTTTCACCATGTCGGGGATGGAGCTGACCGGCACGAAGATGCGCCGCTCCGTGGCCAGCTCGGCGATCAGGCGGCTGTCCCCGGCATAGACGCGGCTCATGACCTTGGGCTGGTAGTGGGCCAGGCTGTCCAGGGTGGGCAGGTCGGCGGCATACTTGTTGTAGGTGTGCAGTGCGAAGGCGCCACCCAGCACGCCGCCGACCAGGCCCAGCCCCGCGACAACGCCAACCGCCCGGCGCACGAAGCCGAACCGCGCGCGCGGACGAGCGGGCTTCGCGGCCTTGGCGGCACGCCGGCCGGCAGGCGGCGGGCCGGCGGCCAGGGCCGGCGCAGCCGAAGCCTGCGCGGCTGGAACCCCTGCGTCCTGGCTCGGCGCGTTGGAGGGCGGAGTGGTCTGATCGGTCATGTATACTTACCTTGGAACCTGCTCTAGCCGGCCAGCCGTGCGCCCTGGTCCGGGCCGCCCAGAAAGCCCTCGACCGCGCGGGCCAGCGCGGCTGCGACGCGGGCGCGATACGCCGGATTACGCAACGCGGCCTCGTCCTGCAAGTTCGACATGAACCCCATTTCCACAAGGGCGCTGGGAATGTCGGCGGCGCGCAGCACCATGAACCCGGCATGGCGCGCGGGATGAGCCAGCAGGCCGATGCCCGCTTGCCTGCTCCCCGGCTGACTTCCAGGCGGATGCCCCCTGCCCGGCTGCTCCCTGCCCGGCTGCTCCCCACCCGCCCGCATGGCGCCGACCAGGTGGCGCGCTATGCCGGCCGATCCCGCCCGAGTTTCGCGGCGGACCAGGCTGCCCAGGATGCTGGCGATGGCGGGCGGCATGTCCCGGAAGCTGGGGCCGCCGAAGCGGTCGGCGCTGTTCTCCCGCCGGGCCAGCGCGGCGGTCTGCGGGTCGGATGCGGTGCCGGACAGGGTATAGACGCTGGCGCCGCGCACGCCGGGGTCGGACAGCGCGTCGGCGTGCAGCGACAGGAACAGCCGGGCGCCCCGGCGCTGCGCGATGGCGACGCGGTCCTGCAACGGGATGAACACGTCGCGGCCCCGCGTCAGCTCCACCCTGCAGCGCCCGGCGCCGGCAAGGTGGCGCTGCAATTCCTGCGCGGCGGCCAGGGCGACGTGCTTCTCATAGGTGCCGGTGGCGCCGATGGCGCCCGGGTCCTTGCCGCCGTGGCCGGGATCGAGCATGACCAGCGGCAAGGGCGGCGGCGGCCTGCGGAGCACGGGCGGCGCCTGGATGCGCGGCGCGGCCTGGCCGTGCAGCGGCGCGGCCTGGCCGTGCAGCGGCGCGGCGGCAGCCGCAACGGATGCGGGCGCGGCGGCAGCCGCGACGGGTGCGGACGCGGCGGCGGTCAGCAACAGGCGGCGTGAAAGCGGCTGCATGGCTCCGACATAGCACGCCGCAGGCGGCACGGCATCACCGGCCGGGCCAGGCCGGGCGTGCGGACTTGCAGGCGACATGGGATTGCGTCATGGTTGCAATACCCTGGCAATGCGCCGGCGGTCTTGGCGCGTTCGCGGCCACACGATGGCGGCGCCCCCTGCCCGGCCTGCATTGCCGCCCGCGCCGCGCGCCCCTGCGCGCCGGGTTCGCTTCGGGGGTCCAGACGCCGCATGGCAACAGGCCCCCGGGCAGGACGACGACGCCTGACCACCCGGGCGGCGCATCCTGTGCGCCGGCCTGCCAGACCTAGCCTGCCAATCAAGGGACCACATGCGAAGCGACGTGCCCGTCCAACACACATCCGGACCCGACGCGCCGCGCGCAGCCCCTGTCCTGCGCGGGGGCCTGCACAGGCACCTGCGCGGGAACCTATCCCCTTCACGTCCCCATCGCCGCCGCCATGCCGTGCCACGCACGCATGGGCCGCTGGCCCACCGGAGTCCCCAATCCCATGACGAAGCGCATGCTGATAGACAGCACCCACGCCGAAGAGACCCGCGTGGTGGTCCTGGACGGTAGCCGCCTCGAAGACTACGACGTCGAGACCTCGACCAAGCAGCAGCTCAAGGGCAACATCTACCTGGCGAAGGTCGTCCGGGTAGAACCAAGCTTGCAAGCCGCCTTTGTCGAGTATGGCGGCGGGCGTCACGGCTTCCTGGCGTTCGGCGAAATCCACCCGGACTACTATCAGATACCCGTCGCCGACCGGCAGCGCCTGATGGAGATGCAGGAGGCCGAGGCCCGCGAGGAAGAGGCGGAGGAGGACCGCGCCGCCGCCCGCGAGGCGCGCGGCGGACGCCAGCCCGGTCGCGGCGCCAGCGCGGCGGCTGGCGCGGCGCCCGGCATGGCGGCCGTGCAGGCGGCATACGACACGCAGACCGGCCCGAACGACGCGCTAGGCAGCGAGGTCCCGGGCGATGCGGCCCCGGACGATGGGGTTCCGTATGGCGCGACCCTAGACAACGCTCTGGACGATGCCCCAGACAACGCCGCGAACGACGCTTCGGACCATGCTGTGGCGGATGCCGGCGTGGAGGAGGGCGAGGCCATGCCCCGGCCCAGCCAGGTCGCCCAGGCCGCAGTCATCGCACAAGACATCCTCGTTGCGCCCGGGGACGCCGGGGCGATGTTCCCTGCGCCCGACGACGGCGCCGACATGGCGCCGGAGAGCGCCGAACCCGACACCGCGCCGGCAGGCTCCGGGCACGCGGCGCCTAGCGCATCCGAAACCAACCAGCCCGACGCGCCGGATGGCGGCTCCCGCCGGGACGGCGGCATCGAGGACGCTCCAGACGACGGCAGCCCGGCCTATGCGCCGGACCCGGTGGACTCGCCGCTCGGGGCGCCCGCCGACCCGCTGCTGCCGGAGGCGCTGCCGTCCGATGCCGGCCTGACAGAAGCGATGGCGGACGCACCGGCACCGGATGCCGGCAGGTTCGGCGATGCGGCAACGGGCGGCGATGCCGCCCTGCCGGCGGACGGCTTCGGTGACGCCTATGCCAACGGGCACGGTGCCGGCGACCTTAATGGGGCCGGCCCCGATGCGGACAGCCTTGGCGCGTCCGGTGATGCGATGTCCGGTGCCGTCAGCCAGGACGATGCCAGGTTCTCCGTGCCGGACGATGTGGAGGCCGGTTACGCCGGCCCGTCCGAGCCGCCGCCGGAGCAGGTGGGCGGCGCGGACAGCGACGACCAGCGGGAGCAGCGCGCGACGCCGCGCTTCCTGCGGAACTACAAGATACAGGAGGTCATCCGCCGTCGGCAGATACTGCTGATCCAGGTCGTAAAGGAGGAGCGCGGCACCAAGGGCGCGGCGCTGACCACCTACATCTCGCTGGCCGGGCGCTTCTCGGTGCTGATGCCCAACTCGCCGCGCGGCGGCGGCATCAGCCGCAAGATCACCTCCGCCGCCGACCGCCGCCGCCTGAAGGAGATCACCGCCGAGCTGGACCTGCCGCGCGGCATGGGCCTGATCGTCCGCACCGCCGGGGCGCAGCGGCCGAAGCCGGAAATCCTGCGCGACTGCGAATACCTGCTGGACCAGTGGGACCAGATACGCGACCTGACGATGAAGAGCATGGCCCCGGCGCTGATCTACGAGGAGGCGAGCCTCATCAAGCGGGCCATACGCGACGTATACTCCCGCGACGTGGACGACATCCTGGTGGACGGCGAGCAAGGCTGGCGCGCGGCGCGCGACTTCATGCGCATGCTGATGCCGACGCACGCCAAGAAGGTGCAGCTCTGGAAGGACCCGCAGCCGCTGTTCGCCAAGGCACAGGTGGAGCAGCAGCTCGACGCGATGATGCTGCCGACCGTGCAGCTCCGCTCCGGCGGCTACCTGGTCATCAACCAGACCGAGGCGCTGGTCGCCATAGACGTGAACTCCGGCCGCAGCACGCGGGAGCGCGGCATCGAGGAGACGGCGCTGCGGACCAACCTGGAAGCCGCCGAGGAGGCGGCCCGGCAGTTGCGCCTACGCGACCTGGCCGGGCTGATCGTCATTGACTTCATTGACATGGAGAGCCGGCGCAACAACGCCGCCGTCGAGAAGAAGCTGAAGGACTCGCTGAAGGACGACCGGGCGCGCATCCAGCTTGGCTCGATCAGCCACTTCGGCCTGCTGGAGATGAGCCGGCAGCGGCTGCGCCCGTCGCTGGCCGAGACCAGCTTCGTCACCTGCCCGCATTGCACCGGCACCGGCACCATACGCAGCACCGAGAGCGCGGCGCTGCACGTCCTGCGCGCCGTCGAGGAGGAGGGCGGCAAGCGGCGCGCGGCGGAGATCGTGGTGCATGTCGCCGGGTCAATCGCGCTATACGTGCTGAACAACAAGCGGGTCCGGCTGGCGGAGATCGAGGCGCGGCACAGCATGAAGGTGTCGTTCGCCGCCGACGAGACCCTGTTGCCGCCGGAAGTGCGGATTGACCGCGTGCGCGCCGCTGCGGCGTCGGACCTGCCGGTGCCGGTGCAGCAGCTTGCCCCGCCGGAGCCGTTCGAGGACCTGGACGAGGAGCCGATGCAGGCCGAAGCCGCCGTCGTGGCGGAGGATGCCGACGAAGAGGACGCCGAGGCCGACGCGCCCCGCCCCGGCGAGAGCGCCGAGGAGCAGGAGCAGCGTGGCAAGCGCCGCCGCCGCCGCCGCCGGGGCGGACGCCGGGACGACGCCGTGGCGGGTGATGCCATAGCCGGGGATGCGGTAGCCGGTGACGCCGGGACGGGCAGCGAAGGCGACGCGCCGCTGCCCGTCGCCGCGGCCGACGTGCCGCATGAGTTCGACGCCGTGCTGGCCGTTGGTGAAGCCGCCATGGACGCCATGCCGGCGGAGGGTGGGGTGGCCTCCGGTGCGGTCCCGGCGGAGACGGCCTCGGCAGAGTCAGCTTTGGCAGAGTCGGCGACGGAGGAGGCGGACCGGGCCAAGCGCCGCGGACGCCGCGGCGGACGCCGCCGCCGCCGGGACGAGACGGAGGGCGCCGTGGAAGACGGGACAGAGGACGCACCCGCCGCCGCAACGCCCGCCTATGCCGCGCCGGCCTATGCCCCCCCAGTTTATTCCGGCCCGACGCCTGCCGACCCGTTCGGCGGCGTGGCGGCCTTCGACATCTTCGACGCCATCGAGCAAGCGGAGCAGCAACGCGCCCTGGCGGCGTTCGCGCCGCAGGGCAGCGCGGCGCCGGTCCAGGCATTGCCGGTTCAAGGGGCGCCGCCGGTCCAGCCTGCGATGGACCGCTCCCCCCTGCCTCCCGCGGCGGACGACGCGATGGAGGCAAGCCTTGCCGCCTCTCCGGTGATTGACGAGATGCAGCAGGCGGAGCCGGTTATCGTGCTGCCCGAGATGGTCTCGGTCGAGCAGCCGGCGGCTGAGCCGGCCCCTGCGGCGCCGGAGCCGGACGCGCCCGAGTTGGTGGCCCCGGAGGTGCTTGCGCCCAACTCCGACGCAGCGCAGGCGCCTGGAGCAGCTAGAACGGTGGTCACCGAGACGCCGGCATCCGAGCCGGCGGCCGTAGCGTCCCTGGCTGCGGCGGTGCCCGAGTTTACCGTCGAGCTTGTTCCCGCTATTGTGCCCATCCTGGTGGACGGCGCGGAACCAGCGGAGAGAAAGCGGGGATGGTGGAAGCGTTAGGGCACCACCAGAAATGGGAGCAGCCCGGGGGCGTGAGGAGGGCTTCTTTCCCCTCTTCCTCCGGGAGAGGGCCGGGGTGAGGGAAAGGCCACACGGACGACCCTTGCCGCTTCAGCGCCGGGTGGTGCGGAACGGATAGGGCGGCGCTTGCTGCTTCCCTCACCCCGGCCCTCTCCCGGAGGGAGAGGGAGAAGTTTCGTCCCTGCGCCAGCCCCACCCGAACTGCGCCAGCTCTACCTGAACCGCGCCAGCCGCTCCGCTGCCTCGATCATGTCCGCCTCCGGCCCGCAGTAGCTGAACCGCACCGTGCGAGACCCCCGCGCGCGGTCGAAGTCCACGCCGGGCGTCGCCGCCACCCCGGCCTCGTGCAGCATCCGGGCGCAAAAGGCCGTGCTGTCGTTGGTCCGCGCGCCCACGTCGGCATAGATGTAGAACGCTCCGTCCGCCGCCGCGATGTCCGGGAACCCAGCCCCCGGCAGCGCCCGCAGCAGGTGGTCCCGCGCACGGCGGTAGCGGGCGACGTTGGCGTCCAGCTCGGCGCCGCAATCCATCGCCGCCTCGGCCGCCACCTGGCAGACGTGCGGGGCGCTGATGAACAGGTTCTGCGCCAGGCACTCCACCGGGCGCACCAGGTCCTCCGGCAGCACCATCCAGCCGACGCGCCAGCCGGTCATGCTGAAATACTTGGAGAAGCTGTTGACGACGATGGCATGTGGACTGAGCGCCGATGCCGTCGCGATGGCCCGGCTGTAGTGCAGGCCGTGGTAGATCTCGTCCGACACCAGCCGCACGCCCCGGCGGTCGCACCAGGCGGCGATGGCCGCAAGCTCGTCCGGCGCCAGCATCGTGCCGGCGGGGTTGCAGGGGCTGGCGACGATCAGCCCGTCCGGCACCGGGTCCAGTGCGTCCAGCAGGGCGACGGTGGGCTGGTAGCGGGTGGCGGCGCCGGCCTCCACGATCACCGGCTGCAATCCCAGCGCTGTCAGGATGTTGACATAGGGCGGATAGAACGGCGCCGCCAGCGCCACGCGGTCCCCGGGGTCGAAGGCTGCCAGGAACGCCAGCGGGAACGCGCCGCTGGCCCCCATCGTGACCGCGATGCGCTCCGGCGCCACGTTATGGCCGTACCAGTCCCGGTAGTGCCTGGCGATGCGGCGTCGGAGCGAGGAGCGGCCCAGCGCCTCCGTGTAGCCCAGCGGGTCCGCGCTCCCCATCGCGGCGGCGGCGGCGGCCACGGCGCCGGCCGGGGCGCCGGTGCCGGGCTGTCCGACCTCCATGCGGATCACCCGCGGATGGCCCGGCGGCAGCGCGGCCTGCCGGGCGTTGGCGGCGGCGATCACGTCCATCACCAGGAACGGCGGCGCCGCTGCGCCGCGGCCCACCTTCAGCATGGCTAGTTGCTGCCTGCGGCCAGGCCGGCGCCCCGCGGATCGGCAGCGGCGCTGCACGCCCCCTCGCTGCCCGGCAGGTAGCGGGCGCAGGCGATGACGTTGGCCCGGCCCGGCTCCGGCACGGCGGCCGGCATGGCGGCATTGGCCCGCAAGGTGTTGCTCAGCGCCAGCGCCGCCGCCAGCGCCGCGCCCTCCTGGCCCGATCCCGTCGCGGCGGCGCGGAAGCCGCGCACGCTGGTGTTCCAGGCCAGCGCCGCGGCCAGCAGCGGCGCCGGCCCGGCACGCGGGGACGCCGCGAGCAGGATGCCGGTGCCCGGCGCGATCCGCCCGGTGCCGAACAGGTTGTTCATCGTCAGCGCGCACACGACGCTGTTGCCGTTGCGGTCCAGCACGGCGAAGCCGGTAGACGCCGGCAGGCTGCTGCCGCGCGCCGCCGCCGCCGCCTGGGCGCCCTGGACGTTGCCGGGATTCTCCTGCAGCACGGCGAACGCCGCCGCGGCCTGCTGGCCGCCGTCGCCGGGCAGAAAGGCGGCGCTGTCCCGGCCGGCGCGCACCACCAGCGGCGCACCGATGCGCGGCAGCGCCGTACGCAGGTCCCCGACCGTCATGCCGCCGCCGGCCAGGCGGGACCCGTCCTCCAGCTTGCGGGCCAGCGGGCCCTGATACAGGTCGCCGACCCCTGCGGTGCGGAGCGTTGCGAGCGTCGCGCCCAGGTCGGGCTGGGCCAGGGTGCCGCCCTCCCGCAGGGGCTGCCCGCCGGGGGCGAACACGGCACGGGCGTTCGGGTCCTGCGCCAGCGGGCCGGCGACCACGGCGAGGTCCTGCAGCAGGGCGCGCGACACCGGCACGCCGAAGCGCGCCAACTGCTCGGCCGGCGCGACCAGGCTCTCGAAGGGCCGGCTGCCATACTTGGCGTGCAACGCGAACAGGCCGCGGGCCAGCATGGGCATGGCCGCCGGGCGGTCGGCCGGGCCGTTGGGCGTGGCGGGCGCCGGGAGGACGAAGGCCACCGCCTCCGGGCTGCCGCCTCCGGGGCCGTCCCGGCTGGGGTTGTAGGCCAGGCAGCCGCCGCCGCCGCCCAGCCCGGCGCGCGACGGCAGGGTGACGGCCAGGGTGAAGCCCAGCGCCACCGCCGCATCGGCCGCGTTGCCGCCCAGGGCCAGGACCTCGCGCGCGGCCAGCGCGGCGCGCGGTTCGTCGGCGACGGCCGCGCCGATGAAGCCGTCCAGGCGCACCGGGCCACCGCCGGCGCTGCTGCCGCCCAGGAGGGTGTCCTTGACGGAGTTCAGCGTGCCGCAGGCGCCGAGGGAAGCCGCCAACAGCAGCACCGCTGCGCGCCCGGGGCGTGCGTTGCGCCGGGCGGATAAGGGTTGCCTGCTGCGCACGGACGCCACCTCGGTCTGGTCGGACAAGCGCGTGGCATAACCGGCTTCGCCAGGGGCGGCAACCGATGCTATGCTGGGACGCCCCGCTTGGAGGATCGCCGACATGCGCCTGCTGCCCGCCCTGCGCCTTGCCTCGCCGCTCGCCCTGACACTGGCTGGGGCGCTGGCCGGGGTGCCGGCCGGCCTTGCCCTGGCCGGGGACGCGCCGCCGCTGCCCGGCAGGACCCCGGCGGCGCTGACGCAGGCCCAGCGGGCGGAGGTCGTGGCCATCCTGCGCGACGCGCTGCGCGGCGACCCCGGCATCCTGCGCGACGCAATAGCCGCGCTGCAGGCGGACGACGACCGGCGGCGGGACGGGGCGCAGGCCGACGTGCTGGCGCTGCTGGCGGGCAAGCTGTTGGACCCTGCCGACCCCGTCGCCGGCAACCCGTTGGCCACCGTCACCCTGGTCGAGTTCTACGACACGCGCTGCCCTTATTGCCGCCGCATGATGGGCGTGGTGGACGAGCTGCTGCGTACCGATCCCGGCGTGCGGGTCGTATTCAAGGACCTGCCGATCCTCGGCCCCGCCAGTCAATTGGAGAGCCGCGCGCTGCTGGCCGCACAGCGCCAGGGCGGCTATTTGCGCCTGCGAGGCGCGATCATGCGCGCAGGCGGCCCGCCGACCCGCGACACCCTGCAGGCAGAGGCGGAGCGGCAGGGCCTGGACGGCGCCATGTTGCTGCGGGACATGGACGACCCGGCCATCAAGGCACGCCTGGATGCCAACGTCGCGCTGGCGCAGCAGATCGGCCTGCAGGGCACGCCGGCGCTGGTGATCGGCAACCGGCTGATCCCCGGGGCCGTGGACCTTGTGGAACTGCGGGCTGCAATAGCCGAAGCGCGTGCCGTGCGTTGAATTAGCAAAGCGCCGGCTCACCCGCGGTATGACCCTTCCTGGTGCCCCGGCCGGCTGACTCCTGGCCGGTTTGCCTCCCCGGTCAGTTGACCCAGGTGCCGTCCGTAGGCCGCGCCTCCGGCGGTTCGGGCGCGCGCAACCAGTATCCCGAGCCGCGGATGCTTTGGATCAGCATCGTCCCGGCCTCGTCCGGCGGCAGCTTTTGGCGCAGGTTGAACACGAGCTGGTCCACGCTACGGTCCTCCGCCCGCCAGGCCCGGCGCAGCGCGGCCTCCGACAACTGGTCGCGCGACACCGGCTGGCCGGCGGCGGCGGCCAGCGTCTCAAGCGCGGCGAACTCCGCCGATGTCAGGTTGAGCCGGCGGCCGTCCGCGGTGTGGACGGTGCGGTGCTGGATGTTGATGCGGATCGGCCCGATTGTCAGCACCGCCACAGGCGCGGGCGCAGGGGGCGCAGCCGACGCCCGCTCCTGCCGGATATGGACCCGGCGATGCACGGCCCGGATGCGCGCGATCATCTCCCGCATGGCGGGCGGCTTGGCGATGTAGTCGTCGGCGCCCAGCTCCAGCCCGACGATCCGGTCGGCCTCCTCCCCCATGCCGGACACCACGATCACGCCGCAGTCGCGCTGCTCCGCCAGGCGGCCGATCAGGGTCACGCCGCTCACGTCGGGCAGCGTCAAGTCCACCAGCACAACGTCCGGATGGAAGCTGGCCTTCATCGTCATTCCGGCCGCGCCGGTGCTGGCCCAGGCGACCTGCATGCCCGCCCGCTCGAACCCCCGCACGAAGGCGCGCGCCACCGCCTCGTCATCTTCGATGAGAAGCACCCGCGGGTTTGCGAGCATCGCCTCGCCGGTCGCGCCGCCACTGAACATCAAGCCGTCCCTCTCCAAGATCCATTCATAAGGTATTAGCACAAAGTTTGTTGTCATGAGAACAGCATGATAGCCAATGCGTTAAAATAACCTTTAAATATGTGTCTTGTCCGCAACCCGCCTAATTCGGCTGCATCCAACAGGCGGCGGCGGGAGTATCGTTCGGTTCATTTGAACAAGCCCTGCCTTTTGTCCTATCGTAGTATAAAAATACTTAATGATAGCGTCAAAAAGACGGCGGTGGTATGCTCTTGAAAGTGAGACGCCTTACGTTGACCAGGGCAGGCAGCCGATGCACCTCGCTTGCACCGGCAAATAGAGGTAGGACTGTTTGGATGGGCCTTGGGCATCAAGGGCATGGGCACCCAATACCCGGGAAGGCCCTCAACGGACCAGGGGACGCCCCGCTGGTTGCTCATCATGCGCCCGCTTTTGCAGAAACGGCCAATGGCGCCGGGGCGGCCTCGGGCGGAGCCGGACCGGCCGATCCGGCGGGCCGCCCATTGGACATCGCCGAGTTCCGCCGGCTGGACGCGCTGGACGCGCTGGAAATCGTGGGCACGGCGCCAGAGCCTGAATTCGACCGCATCGTCCACTTGGCCGCGCGCATGTTCCAGACGCCGGTCGCGCTCGTGTGCCTGGTTGACGAGCACCGGCTTTGGTTCAAGGCAAGGGTCGGCACCGCGTTGCAGGAGCTGCCGCGCGCCGGGTCGCTGTGCGGCCATGCCGTCGCGTCGCCCGGCGTCTTCGTTGCGGAGGATGCGCGCGCCCCGCCTTGGCACGGCGGCGACCAGTCGTTCGGCTGGGCGTGCGGCTTCTATGCCGGGGCGCCGCTGGTGGCGGCGGGCGGGGAGCAGGTCGGAACCCTGTGCGTGATGGACCGGCGCAGCCGCCGGTTCTCCCCCAACGACGAGGCGTCGCTGTCCGACCTCGCCGCCCTCGTGTCGCAGCAGCTTGACCACCGGAGCCGCGCCCTCGCGCTCGCGCGGATGAACCGGCGCAGCGCGCGCGTGGACGCCATGATGCACGCGGTCACGGACGCTGCAACCTGCGAGCAGGCGCTGACCGGCGTGCTGGCGCGGCTGTGCGACGACCACGACGCCGCCGCCGGCTACATCTGGAAGCTGGCGGCCCCCGACCACGTGCTGCAGGAGGTCACGCACAAGACCAGCAGCCGCGTTCACCTGGACGCGCATTTCGAGCTGGCGCGGGTGTTGGGCCTTAAGCCCGCGAACTCGCTTGCGGCGGAGGCGATCCTGTCCGGCACGCCGCGCGCGGTGCGCTTCGCCGGGGTCGCGGACCTGCACCGCTATCCCCTGGTTGCCTCCGCGGTGCGGCACGGGCTGCTGTGCGAGGTGATCCAGCCTATCCAGGTGTCGGGGGAGCAGTTCGCCGTCACCCTGGCCTTCGACGTGGACCGGAGCGACCTGGACGTGGTGCTGGCCGATGTCGAATCGCTGGTGGATACCATACGCCCCGCCCTGTATCGCAAGGTGGCGGAGGAGCGGACGCACCTGCTCAGCACCGCGCTGGACCGCGCCAACGACGCGGTGATGATCACGGAGGCGCTGCCGTACGACAGGTCCGGCCCGCGCATCGTCTATGCCAACGCCTCGTTCTGCCGGGAGACGGGATACGCGCTGGCTGACGTCGTGGGGCGGTCCCCGCGGATGCTGCTGGCGCCGGACGCCGAACCGCAGGCGTTGGGGCAGTTCACCCAGGCGCTGCAAGGGGAGGCGCCGGCCCGGACGGAGGTGGAGCACTGCCGCAGGGACGGCACCCGCTACTGGGTGGAGATGGACGTGACGCCCATCGCCGGCGACGGCGGCTGGCGAACTCGCTGGATCAGCATACAGCGCGACATCACCGGGCGCCGCCTGGCCAGCCAGACCCGCAGGGAGCGGGACGCCAGCAACCGCACGCTGTTCGAGCGTTCGCCGATGCCGACGCTGGTGTTCGACCGGCGCAGCCTGCGCTTCCTGGACGCGAACGGCGCCGCGGTTGGCCAGTATGGCTGGAGCCGGGCGCAGTTCCTGTCCATGTCGCTGCCCGACGTGCAGGTGGCGGACGAGCAGCCGGCCTTCGGCAGCCTGATCGCCGCCAACCAGGAGACGGAGACCGCCCGCCGCAGTTGGACGCACCTGCGAGCGGACGGCAGCCGCATCCAGGTGACGGTCGCCTCCCACGCGCTGACCTACGACGGCGAGGACGCGGTCATGGCCGTCCTGCAGGACGTGACGGAGACGGAGGCCGCGGGCCGCGCGATGCAGGACGCGAACCTGCGCCTGGCGGACTTGGCGGCGCAGTTGCAGACCCGCACCGCGGAGCTGACGGAGGCGCACCACCTGGCGCGGCTGGGCACCTGGCGCCGCAGGCTGGGCGCAGCCGAGGCCACCTGGTCGGACGAGATGCACGAGATCATGGGCATCCCGAGAGCCGCGGGCGGGCCGACCGTCGAAGACGTGAAGCAACGCATACACCCGGACGATTATGCGCCGGTCAGTGCGATGCTGGAGGCCGCGACGACGCAGCGGGTGGCGCGGCAGGTTGACTTCCGCGTGCTGCTGCCCGGCGGCGGCATCCGCCACTGCCGGCTGGACGCCAGGCCGATGCTGGACGACATCGGGGCCGTGACGGGGCTTTACGGCTACTGCCAGGATGTCACCGCCGACAAGCAGAACGAGCTGGCGCTGCTGCGGTCGGAGAAGCTGAAGTCCATCGGGCAGCTCACGGGCGGCATCGCGCACGACTTCAACAACCTGCTGACGGTCGTGACGCTGAACCTGGAGGAGGCGCTGGACACGATCCCGCCCGCCGACCCGCTGCAGGACATCCTGCAGCCCGCCATGCACGCCGCGATGCGCGGGGCGGAACTCACGAAGCAACTGCTGTCGTATGCCCGCCGCGCCACCCTGCGGCCGGAGCGGGTGCGCCTTTCCAGCTTCCTGCAGAACCTGCAGCCGCTGCTCACACGCACCATCGGCAGGCAGTACGACCTGCGGCTGACCTTGGACGACGACGGCATAGCCTTCGTTGACCCGGCGCAGTTGGAGAACGCGATCATCAACCTGGTGATCAACGCCCGCGACGCCATGCCGGACGGCGGAGGCATCCAGGTCTCGACCTCGCTCGCCACCATCGCCCCGGCAGCGCCTGCGGACGGGCCAGCGGCGCCCTTGGTGGACCACGACGTGCCGGACGACCTGGCGCCGGGGCAATACCTGCTTATCAGCGTCGCCGACACCGGCACCGGCATCTCGCCGGAGGTGCTGGCCCGGGTGTTCGAGCCGTTCTTCACCACCAAGGACGTGGGGCGCGGCAGCGGCCTGGGCCTGAGCATGGTGTACGGCTTCGCCAAGCAGTCCGGCGGGCAGGCGGCGATCAGCAGCGAGGCGGGCGTGGGCACGACCGTCCGGCTGCTGCTGCCCATGGCTCCCCGCGGAGAGCCGACGGCCCCCGGCCCCGATGCCCCGGCCTGGCAGCGCCGCGGCCTGCGCGCCCTGGTGGTGGACGACGAGCCGGACGTGCTGGCGACCGCCGCGCGGATGCTGTCGCAGATGGGGCTGCAGGTCACGACGGCGCTGACGGCGGCGGACGCGACGGCGCGGCTGGCGGAGCCGGACGGGTTCGACCTGCTGTTCAGCGACGTGCGCCTGCCCGGCCCGGTGGACGGCGTCCAATTGGCGGCGCTGGCCAGGACGCAGGCACCGGGCATCAGCGTGCTGCTGACATCGGGCTACACCGACCATAGTGCGACGGCGCTGGACGGCGCGGACGGCGACCTGCCGGGCGACACGCGGTTCCTGGCCAAGCCCTATACCCGCCAGGCGCTGCACGCTGCACTGTCTGCGCTGCTGGGACAGGAGTAGCGGAGGCCACTGCCGTGCCGCATTCCGGGAGCCGTCTTGAGGCGGGCGCAGCGGCACGGCAGAAGCGACAAGCTCCGTCCGTGCCGACCCTGGACCGCCACGCCGCAAGCGGACCGCAGCATGGCGCCCCTGGCCGGCGCCAGAGTATGGTCAAGTCAGTTGCAGCAGCAGCGACTTGAGGTAGGCGCTCTCCGGCAGGTGCGGATGAACCGGATGGTCCGGCCCGGCGGCGCCGGTATGGACGATCCGCGCGTCCCGCCGTGCCCGCAGCAGCGCGGCGGCCACTTGGGCGCCGAACAGGTCCAGCGGCGCATGGTGGCTGCACGACGCCACGAACAGGAAGCCGCCCGGCGCCACCAGCGGCGCGGCCAGCCGGGTCATGCGGTGGTAGGCGCGCAGGCCGGCGTCCTGGTCCCGCTTGGACTTGGCGAAGGCCGGGGGGTCGCAGACGACGACCTCATACTGCCTCCCGGCGTCGCCCAGCGCGCCCATCACGTCGAAGGCGTCGCCGCGGGCGGCGGTGACGTGCGCCAGGCCGTTGCGGGCGGCGGCGTCCGCCGCGCGGTCCAGGGCGGGCTGGCTGCTGTCCACCAGCGTCACGGCGGCGGCGCCCGCGGCGGCGGCGCGCAGGCCGAAGGCGCCGGTATGGCAGAACACGTCCAGCACCCGGCCGCCCGGCGCCAGCGCCGCTACCATGTCCCGGTTGGGCCGCTGATCCCAGAAGAAGCCGGTCTTCTGGCCGGATAGCGGGTCTATTGGAAAACGGACTCCGCCCTCCTCGGCCAAGGCATCCGCCACGTCCCCGTGCAGGAGACGAACCTCTTGCGGCAGGCCCTCATGCACGCGGGCGGCGCTGTCGTTGCGGGCGACAATGACGCGGAGGGGCAGCAGGTCCAGCAGGGCTGCGGTAATCTCGGGCAGCAAACGGTCCATGCCGGCGGTGTTGGCCTGCAGGACGGCCACATCCCCAAAACGGTCCACGATCAGGCCGGGCAGGCGGTCGGCCTCGGCGTGGACGAGCCGGTGGTGCGCGCCGGGGGTGACGCGGGCGCGGAGGGCGACGGCCTCGGCCAGGCGGGTGCGGACCCAGGCGGCGTCAATGCTCGCGCCGGGGTCGCGGTCCAGCAGGCGGGCAGCGATCAGGCTGCGCGGGTTGAACATGAAGGCACCGTGGCGCCAGCCGTCGTCGCCCTCGATCCGGACGACGCCGCCGAGGGGCCAGGCGCGGTGCTCGGGCGCGGTGGCCAGCTCGTTGCTGAACGCCCAGGGGTGGCCGGATTTCAGGCGGCGGTCCTGCTTGGGCTGCAGGCGTATCAGGGGGTGCATGGGGGCGGGGGTATCAGGGTTAGGAGGCGGGGTCACTCCGCCTGCTGCGGGCGGAATGCAGGGCCAGGCTCTATCGCACATACACCCTGATGTCCCCCACCGTCGCCGCAGGCTCCGGCCGGGCCAGGACGCGGACGCGGGATTGCGGGACGCCCTGCGCCACGATGCCGCGGGCCACCCCGGCGGCGTCCAGGGTGGCGCTGCGGATGGCCTCGTCCGTGGGGGTGCCGGGGAGGATGGCGACCACTTCGAACTCCACGCCGGGCTTGCGGGCGCGGGCGGCGGCGACGGCGGCGCGGAGGGAGTCCGTGGCGGGCTGGCCCGCCGGCAGGATCAGCAGCGGCGGCGGGCCGGGAAAGGCCGCGGCCGACACGGGCGCGGGCGGTCCAGGGGGGATCACCGGGGCGGTGCCGGCGCCGGGGCGGAAGGTGTTCTGGTCTATCAGCGTGCATCCCGACAGCAGCGCCAAGAGGAAGGCAAGACCTGCTTGCTTCCCCCTCTCCCTCCGGGAGAGAGCCGGGGTGAGGGAGGCCGCACGCACCGGTCCTGAACCGCAGCGGGGCCGTCCCTCACAGGCCAACGACGGCGCTGCGTGGCTTCCCTCACCCCGGCCCTCTCCCGGAGGGAGAGGGAGCAGCGGGCGGTTCATCGTGCATAATCCGGGCACTCGCGCTCCAAGATGCGCTTCACGCTGTCCAAGTGCAGCCGGGCCGGCTCGTCGCCGCCGGACTGCATCTGGCGCGCGGTGGCCAGGGCCACCGCTTCCGGCACCGGGCGCAGCGGGCGGCCGGTGCCAAGCGCCAGGCGCTGCACCTCGCAGGCGCGCTCCAGGTAGTACAGGTCGTCCCAGGCCGCGTGGATGCTGCGGCCCAGCACCATGATGCCGTGGTTGCGCATGAAGGCCACGTCGGCGTCGCCCATGCTGGCTGCGATGCGGTCGCCCTCCGCTTCGTCGTGCGCCAGGCCGTTGTAGTCCTCGTCCACCACCGTGCGCCCGTAGAACTTCAGCGCGGTCTGCCCGGCCCAGGCCAGCGGCGGGCCGTCCAGCATCGCCAGCGCCGTCGCGTTCGGCATGTGCGTGTGGAACGCCGCCCGCGCCCGCGGCAGGCGCAGGTGCAGCCGGGCATGGATGAAGAGCGCCGTGACCTCCGGCACCCCCTGCCCCGCCACCACCCGCCCGTCGAAGCCGCACACCAGCAGCCGCGACGCCGTGACCTCGCCAAATCCCCAGCCATACGGGTTGACCAGGAACAGCTCGTCCGAGCCGGGCACCATCGCCGACAGGTGGTTGCAGATGCCCTCGTGCAATCCCATTCGGTGGCAGGCGCGAAAGCAGGCGGCCAGGTCCACGCGGGCCTGCCACACGGCGTCCCGGTCCAGGGTGTTGCTCAGGGCGGATGCCATCGGGGCCTCATTGTGCGGGTTTGCGGATGCGGGCGTCCAGGGCATGATGCCCCGGCACAACCAGGGCAGCAACGATGGACGGCACCACCGCACCCGCCGCGACCAACCGCCGCATAGACGGCAAGCGCCTGTGGGACAGCCTGATGGAGATGGCCGCCATCGGCGCCACCCCGAAGGGCGGCGTGCGCCGCCTGGCGCTGTCGGACGTGGACCGCGAGGGCCGCGACCGCTTCCGCGCGCTGTGCGAGGCCGCCGGGCTGCGGGTGCGCGTGGACGGGATCGGCAACATGTTCGCCCGGCGCGAGGGCACGGACCCCGGGCGCCCCCCCGTGCTGTTCGGCAGCCACCTCGACAGCCAGCCGAGCGGCGGCAAGTTCGATGGCGCGCTGGGCGTGATGGCCGGGCTGGAGGTGATGCGGACCCTGGACGACCTGGGCCTGCGGACCGAGGCCCCGCTGGAGCTGGTCAACTGGACCGACGAGGAGGGCGCGCGATTCGGCCGCAGCCTGATGGGATCGGGCGTCTGGGCCGGGGTGTATGACCCGGCCACCGTCGAGGCCGCGCAGGACCTGGACGGCACCACCGTCGGCGCCGCGCTGGACGCCATCGGCTACCGCGGGACCGAGCCGGCGCGGCCCTTCCCGGCCGATTCGTACTTCGAGCTGCACATCGAGCAGGGGCCGATCCTGGAGCGGGAGGGCAAGCAGCTCGGCGTCGTCACCGGCGCGCAGGCGCAGGTGTGGTGGGACCTGGTTGCGACGGGGCAGGACAGCCACGCCGGCACGACGCCCCCGGACGCGCGGCGCGACGCGCTGGTGTGCGCCGCGCGGGTGGTGGACCTGGTGGACCGCATGATGCGCGCCCGCGGCGACGCCGGGCGCGGCACGGTCGGGCAGATGCAGGTGCTGCCCAACAGCCGCAACGTGATCCCCGGCGAGGTCCGCTTCACCGCCGAGTTCCGCCATCCCGACGAGGCGGAGATCGGGCGGCTGGCGGTGCAGTTCCCGCGGGAGGCCGGCTTCATCGCGCGGGACTGCGGGATGCGGCTGGAGCTGACGGAACTGCTGCGGATGCCGGCGCAGCCGTTCGACCCGGCGTGCGTGGAGCTGGTGCGGCAGGCGGCGGCGCGGCTGGGGTATTCGACGCGGGAGATCGTGTCCGGGGCCGGGCACGATGCGGTTTACGTGGCGCGGCACGTGCCGACGGCGATGATCTTCACGCCGTGCAAGGACGGGCTGAGCCATAACGAGGCGGAGAGCATCGAGCCTGGGGAGGCGGCGGCGGGGTGCCAGGTGCTGTTCGAGGCGGTGGTGGGGCGGGCTTGCGGGGCGGTTAGATCGTAAGTCCTGATCTGTAGGGCGGAAAAGCGAAGCGCTTTCCGCCATGCCGCACCAATGTTTAGACTCACCAGCCAAAACATAATCCATCCACGAAAATACAGGAGCAAGGATCAAGTGATTAAGGTTTTGCAGAAAACTTTTCGGGACCTCAATCGACTACCTATTGATGGCGTTTGGGAAATTACCGACGAGGCGATGCAGTTTCAAGGGAGGGAGTTTGACGCGTTACAAGTCAATACTGATCCTGTAGTGCCTGATTCAAATTTTGACAGCAAGTCTAGACAAAAGATAGTTGCCGCAGGGACCGTTATATTCGGGCAAAATTTCCAAGACGGTCAGATTCGAATGCAAGTTGAATTTGACGAAGTAGATCATCGGTCTGCTGCCGGCATAGTTCTACAACACAATCCACAAACTAGAGACATGTTGGTATTTATGGTTTCAGGAGGCAGCGTTCCTTATGAAGCGGGGGCATCTGGCTTCCAATTTAAGTTGCAGTCTTGGGGTTCCAGACCAGATCAGCTTCACCAACAGCAAAGCCCTAACTCGGACCGCACAAAAATATGGACTACTCTTTTTGAAATCGGCCTAGGCTCAAACCTCAGAGCTAATCAGCCTTATGCTTTAGAGATAACTGTCCGTGGCGCAATAATAACGCTGCAAGTCGATGGCGTTGAAATCGGCAAACACGACCTTTCGTCACCGTCATTGCCAGGGTTTCCTTGTGGTGTGTTTTGCTTAAGTCATAGCAGAATAAATTTTAAGAACATCTTTGTAGAAACAAATCCACCCAAAGCATTTGTCGTCATGCAATTTCAGACGCCCGAATACGAAGCTCTTTTCCGAGATGTGATTGAACCCATATGTAAAGCTGAGGGTATCTATGCATACCGAGCCGACTCTACACACCTTCCGGGGCTAATCATAGAAGACATTAAGAAGCAGATCGCCGAGGCCAGAGTAATCATTGCGGAGATAACACCGCAGAACCCAAATGTATATTACGAGGTAGGCTATGCAGACGCACTTAACAAGCCGGTAATACTTATAGCAGACAGAAAAGAAGGGCTAAAGCCGTTTGATGTTAGAGCTTACAGAACGATATTTTATGACAATAGCATTGGCGGAAAATCACAGATTGAAAATGACCTTCAGACCTACCTTCGTAGCATCATGCGGAACTATGAGTAGCGATCATAGGATAGAAAATACGGCTTGTCCAGCAACTCGCTATTACAGCGGCTCTCCCACTTCATTTGGATATTCGAAGGCAGCCTGCCATGCATTAGGATAAAGTCCAAGCCGAACGCAGCTATGGAAGGAAGAGAAGGGCCAGTCCGTTGCATATCGAACCAGCCCGTGCTTTACCGGATTGAAGTGTGTGTAGTCCATATGTGCCGCATAGTCCTGATCGTCACGGATCGTATGCTCCCAATAACGGCGCTGCCATATGTTGCGCTCGCCACGATCAATCATCACGGCTGAGCGATGTTCGCCGCCAGGGACTTGCTTGGAAAATGCTTTCTTGATCTCCCGCCACCGGCTAGGGAAGTCGGCATCGCCGTTCGGCAAAGTCCAGACACAGTGCATGTGATCGGGCAGCACCACCCAGGCGTCTATGTGAAACGGTGCTTGCGCCCGGACCTTCCGCACGGCTGTCCGTAACGCGCCGATGTGAGCGACTAGAAGGTTAGAACGTCGGTCAGCCAGGTTGACGGTGAAGAAGTAGGTGCCGCCTGGGACGCGGTTGCGGCGGTAGTCAGGCATTGAGAAGGTTCGACCTGTCTGCCGGATTGGCGGAAGGCGCTTCGCTTTTCCGCCCTACGCTGGCTTGCTCAGACAAGCCGGCCCTCGTCGTCGTATAGGTCCTCGCGACGGAGTGAGATGCTGCCGTCCCAAGGTACATCATGCACGGGAAAGTCCGCCATCGTGAATGGTTTTCCGGCAGACGGCCGGATCGGTGCCGCTATCACCCAAATGGTAATCTCGTGTTCGCCAGGCGGCAACTCCCCAGCAGACACCCGGCCAGAAATGCTGCCGTCCGTCGAGACCGTGATGCGTGCATAGACAACAGCCATGCGGACCTTCTTGGGATGGGCTGGCGGAGTGTTCGTACCAAACATCCCAAGCCAGGCGCCGGAAGTCCAGCGCCACCCCCCACCCTTGCCCCCCAACCCCCCGCCCCGTATAGCCCCCGCCAACCCTCGCGACCCGCCCAAGGGCCGCGGCAACCGGAGGACGGATGCCCGACGCCACCGCCGCAACGCTCGAAGCCCCGCACGCCCCCGCCCCGGCCCTGCAGGCCCAGGCGGCCATCCTCGCGCGCCCGGCCACCCTCGAGCGGCGCATGGCCGACGCCATCCGCGCCCTGGCCATAGACGCGACCGAGGCCGCAGGCTCCGGACACCCCGGGATGCCCATGGGCATGGCCGACGCCGCCACCGCCCTGTGGTCCCGCGTCCTGCGCTATGACGCCACCGACCCGCGCTGGCCCGACCGCGACCGCTTCGTGCTGTCTGCCGGCCACGGCTCCCTGCTGCTCTATGCCCTGCTGCACCTCACCGGCCACGCCGGCATGGACCTCGACCACATCAGGCGCTTCCGCCAGCTCGACAGCCCCGCCGCCGGGCACCCGGAGCACGGCGAGCACCCGGCCATCGAGGCCACGACCGGCCCGCTCGGCCAGGGCCTCGCCACCGCCGTCGGCATGGCCCTCGCCGAGCGCATGATGGCCGCCCGCTTCGGCCGCAGCCTGGTGGACCACCGCACCTGGGTCGTGGCCAGCGACGGCGACCTGCAGGAGGGCGTGAGCCACGAGGCCGCCTGCCTCGCCGGGCACCTGCGGCTGGAGAAGCTGACGGTGCTGTGGGACGACAACAGCGTGTCCATTGACGGCCACGCCGGGCTGGCGTCGTCGGCGGACCCGCTGCGGCACTACGCCGCCCTGGGCTGGGCGACCCGGCGCGTGGACGGCCACGACCCGGCCGCCGTCACTGCCGCCCTGTCCCTGGCGCAGCGCTCCAGGAAGCCGACCCTGATCGCCTGCCAGACCATCATCGGCTTCGCAGCCCCCAGCAAGGCCGGCACCTCAGCCGCGCACGGCCGCCCGCTGGGCGAAACCGAGGCCGGCGCCGCCAAGCGCGCCCTGGACTGGGAGCACCCGCCGTTCACCGTGCCGCCGGATCTGCAGGCCCGCTGGGCCGCCGCCGGCACCCGCGGCACCGCCCCCCGACGCGCCTGGCTCAAGCGCCTGACCCGGCACCCCCTGCGGACGGAGTTCGAGCGCGTCCTCGCCGGCCGCCTGCCCGACCTGTGGCACGAGGCGACCGCGGAGCTGCGGGCGGAGCTGGCCGAGACCCGCCCGGCGATGGCCACCCGCGAGGCCAGCCAGCGCGCCCTGCACGCCCTGGCCGCCGTCGTGCCGGAGCTGGTCGGCGGCTCCGCGGACGTGACGCACTCCTGCGGGACCCAGGGCCGCGGCATGGCGTCGGTCGCGCCGGGCAGCTACGCCGGGCGGCACATCCACTACGGCGTACGCGAGCACGGCATGGCCGCCTGCCTGAACGGCCTGGCGCTGCATGGCGGGATGCTGCCCTATGCCGGGACCTACCTGGTGTTCAGCGACTACATGCGCCCCGCCCTGCGCCTGGCCGCGCTGATGCGCCAGCGCGTCATCATGGTCCTGACGCACGACAGCATCGGCCTGGGCGAGGACGGGCCGACGCACCAGCCGGTGGAGCAGCTCGCCAGCCTGCGCGCCATGCCCGGCGTCCACGTCATGCGCCCGGCGGACGCCCTGGAGACCGTGGAGTGCTGGGAACTCGCCATACGCCGGGCGGACGGCCCCACCCTGCTGGCCCTGTCCCGCCAGTCCGTGCCGGCGCTGCGGACCGACGCCGGGGAGAACCGCTGCGCCCGCGGCGGCTACGTATTGCAGGAGGCGGACGGCCCGCGCCAGGCCACGCTGGTCGCCACGGGATCGGAGGTCGCCGTCGCCGCCGAGGCCCGGCGGATGCTGGCCCTGGACGGCATCGCCGTCGCCGTGGTGTCGCTGCCGTGCTGGGAGCTGTTCGGCCAGCAGGTGCCGGAGTATCGCGCCGCCGTGCTGGGCGCCGCGCCGCGCTGGGGGATCGAGGCCGCGTGCGGCTTCGGCTGGGAGCGCTGGCTCGGCGACGAGGGGGCCTTCATCGGCATGGACGGCTTCGGCGCGAGCGCGCCGGGCGAGCACCTGTTCCGGCACTTCGGCATCACGCCGGAGGCCATCACCACAGCCGTCAAGCGGCGGCTGGCACCCCAAGAGGACACTCTCAATGGCCGTTAAGGTCGCCATCAACGGATTCGGGCGCATCGGGCGCCTGGTGCTGCGCGCCATCATCGAGAGTGGGCGGACCGACGTGGAGCCGGTCGCCATCAACGACCTCGGCAGCGTGGAGGCCAACGCCCACCTGTTCCGCTTCGACAGCGTCCACGGCCGCTTCCCCGGCACGGTGGAGGTGCAGGGCCAGGCCATCACCATCCACTACCAGGGCCGCACCTACGGCCCCATCACCGTCACCGCCGAGCGCGAGCCGTCCAAGGTGCCCTACCAGGGCGTGGACGTGGCGATGGAATGCACCGGGCGCTTCACGACCAAGGAGGCGGCGTCGGCCCTCATCACCGGCGCGGGCGCCCGCAAGGTCCTGATCTCCGCCCCGGCCGACGGCGTGGACGCGACCGTGGTCTATGGCGTGAACCATCAGGTCATCACCAAGGACATGACCGTCATCAGCAACGCCTCCTGCACCACCAACTGCCTGGTGCCGATGGTGAAGGTGCTGCACGACAGCTTCCACATCCTGCGCGGCTTCATGGTGACGATCCACGCCTACACCGGCGACCAGCACACCGTGGACACGCTGCACAAGGACCTGCACCGGGCGCGCGCCGCCGCCGTCAGCGCCATCCCGACCAGCACCGGCGCGGCCAAGGCCGTGGGCCTGGTGATGCCGGACCTGAAGGGCAAGCTGGACGGCACCTCCATCCGCGTGCCGATCCCCAACGTGTCGCTCGTGAGCCTCGACGTGAACCTGCGGGAGCACGCCACGGTGCAGCAGATCAACGACGCCATGCTGGCCGCGTCCAACGGCGCGATGAAGGGCATCCTGGACTACAACACCCACAAGCTCGTCAGCACGGACTTCAACCACCAGGCGGCAAGCTGCACCTTTGACGCGACGCAGACGGCGGTGGTGGACGAGCAGTTGGCCCGCGTCGTCGGCTGGTACGACAACGAGTGGGGCTTCAGCAACCGCATGGCCGACACCGCCGCCCTGTTCGGGGCGATGTAGGGATGCCTGCTGCCACCCTGGACGGCGTGGACGTACGCGGCAAGCGCGTGCTGCTGCGCGCCGACCTCAACGTCCCCGTGCGCGACGGCCGCATCGGCGACCTGACCCGGCTGCAGCGCCTGTCCCCCACCATACGGGAGCTGTCCGACGCCGGCGCCCGCGTGGTGGTGTGCAGCCACTTCGACCGGCCCAAGGGCCAGCGGGTGGAGAGCATGTCGCTGCGCCCGATGGCCGCGGCGCTCGCGGAGGTGCTGGGCCGCCCGGTCGGCTTCGCCGGGGACACGGTCGGCCCCGCCGCCCAGGCCGCCGTCGCGGCGCTGCCGGACGGCGGCGTGCTGGTGCTGGAGAACACCCGCTTCCATCCGGGCGAGGAGGGCAACGACCCGGAGTTCATCGGCGCCCTGGCGTCGCTGGCGGACCTGTATGTCAACGACGCCTTCTCCGCCGCTCATCGCGCCCATGCCAGCACCGAGGGCGTGGCAAGGCGCCTGCCCGCCTATGCCGGGCGGATGATGCAGGCGGAGCTGGACGCGCTGGACCAGGCGCTCGGCAGCCCGCAGCGTCCGGTGATGGCGATTGTCGGCGGCAGCAAGGTGTCCACCAAGCTGGAGCTGCTGGGCAACCTGAGCCGCCGGGTGGACGTGTTGGTGATCGGCGGCGCGATGGCCAACACCTTCCTGGCCGCAGGCGGCGCGGACGTGGGCCGCAGCTTGCAGGAGGCCGAGATGCACGCGACGGCGCGGGAGATCATGGACGAGGCGCAGCGGGCCGGCTGCGCCATCATGCTGCCGACCGACGCCGTGGTGGCGCGCGAGTTCCGCGCCCATGCGCCGTCCGAGGTGGTGTCCGTGGACGCCATCCCGGTTGACGCGATGATGCTGGATGTGGGACCCAACACCGTCCAGGCCCTGCGCGACCGCCTGCCGGACATGCGTACGGTGGTGTGGAACGGCCCGCTGGGCGCCTTCGAGACCCCGCCGTTCGACGCCGCGACCAGCGCCCTGGCGCAGACTGTGGCGGAGATGACCGAGCAGGGGTCCCTGCTGAGCGTGGCCGGCGGCGGCGACACCGTGTCCGCGCTGCGTCACGCCGGGGTGCTGGACCGGCTGACCTACGTGAGCACCGCGGGCGGCGCGTTCCTGGAATGGCTGGAAGGCAAGACCCTCCCCGGCGTCGCCGCGCTGGAACGAAGCTAAGCTTCCTTCCCCCTCTCCCTCCGGGAGAGGGCCGGGGTGAGAGAAGCGGCAAGCGCCAGCCCCGCCCATGCAAGCGCCCCGTCCCGCAAGGGCCGAGAACCGCCCTTGCCGCCTCCCTCACCCCAACCCTCTCCCGGAGGGAGAGGGGGCAGCGCATTGACCCGACTCGGGCGCCTCGGTAATCCGCCAGGCTCGCTTGAACGAAGGGGGGCCGCATGGCCGTGCATAAGCTGAGGGACGCCGCCGAGGACGCCGACGCCCTGGACAACGACCCGCTGGACGAATCCAAGGCCGCCCAGGCACAGGTCGGCGGCGTCGCGGCCGACCGGTTGCGCTCCCTGATCGAGCGGATCGAGCGACTGGAAGAGGAGCGCAAGGCGCTCGGCTCCGACATCAAGGACATCTTTGCCGAAGCCAAGTCCGCCGGCTTCGACGTAAAGGTGATCCGCCAAATCATACGCATCCGCAAGCAGGAGCCTGCGGACGTGGAGGAGCAGGAAAGCCTGCTGGATGTTTACCGCCGCGCGCTGGGCATGTAGCGCCGGCCCGGCCGCATCGCCGTCACAGCATCGCCGCCTGGGCCGGCTCCGCAACCGGCTCGGGCGGCGTCAGGCCCCGGCGTTCCCGCTCCTTGCGCGCGGTGAACGCCATGTCGGCGTTGCCGCCGGCGCCCGCCGCCGCGTCCGCCAGCGCGGCGTCGTCCAGCTCCGTCCAGCGCCGCCCGCGCCAGGGGCCGAACGGCACCTTCACCAGCAGCGCCGGCTCGTCCGACCAGGCCAGGAGCTGCGCCAGGTCCGCCACGGCCAGCATGTCCCGCAGATGGTGCGCCGTCACATAGGCGTCCGGCCCCGCCCGGTGCGCCGGCAGGCCCAGTTCCCGGTCCAGCCCGGCGGGCCGCCGCCAGTAGCGCAGGCCCTGGTTGGAGTGCGTCGGCGCGTCCGGCCAAATCCGCAGCGCGCACTTGTAGGTGCAGACCCAGCGCGCGGCGCCCGACAGCGCCGGGCGGCACCACCGCTGCTCGAACGAGGCCCGGTGCGCCGCGAGCGCCAGCGGCACCGGACCCGGCGCGGCGCGCAGCACGCCGGGCGCCGCGTCCGGCCACGGCGGCGCGTCCGCCACGTCCTCGTCAACGATGTGGTGTATGGCCGAGGTCGCCGGGCTGATCGGGTTGCCCGGCTGCACCAGCAGCGCCCCCGGCCCGCCGCGCAGCGCCCAGCCGCCCTCGCCGGGCGCCACGTCCTGCCACCCGATCTCCACCACCCCGCCATCGGCGAAGCCCTGCCCGGTCGTCTCCAGGTCAATCACGCGGACAAAGCCGCCATCCATCATCTGCATGGCGGGAACATGGGGTGCCCCTGACGTTGCGGCAGGGTGGGTTGCGGCAGGGTAGGGCGGCGACGCCCTACCCTGCCAAGTCAACTCAGGAGGCGCTGCGCCGCCGCCCCATCGCCAGCCCGGCGACGCCCACGGCGAGGACCGCCAGGCTCGTAGGCTCCGGCACCTCGAAGTCATAGAGCGCCTGGCCGAACGCCGCCTGCACCTTCGCCGTCGGGTGGATCGGGTCCCAGTACTGGAACTGGCCGATGTTCGCGGCCTGCCCGGTTGCCGGGTCTATGGGGCCGCAGGCCGGGTTGATCGTCAGGAAGGTCGCGGGCGTGTTGGTGACGCCGTCATACTGGACGTAACAAGCCTGCGTCGTGTTGGTGATGCCGACGCTCGCGGCATTGGCGATGTAGGCGTTGTTGAAGCTGAACAGGTCAAACAGCTTGATGCTGGCCCCGGTGTTCGCAGCCGCGATGGTCGCGACGCCGCTGGCGATGCCTGCGTTGTAGGCGATGCTGCCCTGGGTCGCCGCCGCCGCCTGGCCGGCCGGGGAGAACGTGGTGAACTCCGGGATCAGCCCGACATCCGGCACGTTGACCACCAGCAAATCCTTGGCGCCTGCCGCAAGCAGCGTCCCGATGCCCTGCAATTCGGCGCTGATCCCGTCCGTGAGGTAGGACGTGTTGCCCTGGTGGGCGGCCGTCCGCACGTCGTTGCCGCCGATGAACACCGTGACCAGCGCGCCGCCCGGCACGGCGCCGCCCACGCGGGTCAGGAACGCCCCGATCTGCGCGCCGAGGTTGGCCCCGGGTATGCCCTGGGACGCCGAAGTACCCGTGGGGATCGAGGTGCCGGACGTCGCCCCGGCCACCGCGTAGTTGGTCCCCGAAACATAGCCCAGCCCGCGCGTGTCCGCGAACCCGGTCGGGAACAGCGACGGCTCGGCCGCCAGGCCCAGCTTCTGCGCCATGACCTGCACGGCGGTCGGGCCGTTGGTGAAGCTGTCGTGGAAGAACGGCGGCGACGGGAAGTGGTGGCCCAGGATGTCCGCCAGGTTGCCACGGTCCGACAGGCTGTCGCCGAACACGTAATCCGCCGTGAACGGGGCGGCCGATGCCGGGCCGCCGGCTGCCAGCAAGGCCAACGCCGCCAATGTCATGGAACGAATGTGCATAGAACGAATGTGCATGATGTTTCTCCCCCGTTGCGACCGCCGCGGCATCCTGCGCCGCTTTGTTCCATCGCTCGTGCAGGGTTAACAATCCTTGACCGGGCGGGCAACAGCCTTCCGCAAGCGTCAGTGTTCCGGTGGCGCCCCGTGCGTCCGGATCACCGCGGTGCGCCTGATCTTGTGGCTGGGCGTCAGCAGCCCGTTCTCGATGGTGAACGGCGGCACCAGGGCGTGGCGGCGTATGCGCTCGGTGGGGGACAGGCGCGTGTTCAGCCGGGCCACGGCAGCAGCGACGGTGGTGGCGTCCCCGCCCTCGGCAGGCACCAGCAGCGCGAACAGCCCGGCCTGGCCCTCCCCCGTTATGACGCCCTGCAGGATTTCCGGCTCGTTCATCAGCAGGCCCTCGATGCGGGCGGGGGACACGTTCTCGCCGCCGGACAGGACGATGATGTCCTTCTTGCGGTCGGTGATCGTCAGCGTGCCGTCGGGGGCCAGGGCGCCGATGTCGCCGGTGTGCAGCCAGCCGTCGCGCAGCACGGCGGCCGTGGCCTCCGGCTGCATCCAGTAGCCGTCCATCACCAGGTCGCCGCGCACCAGTATCTCGCCGTCGTCGGCCAGGCGCAGCTCGACGCCGGGCAGGGGGCGGCCGACGCTGCCGGGCGGGTCCTGCAGGCGGTTCGCGGCGCTGATGACCGGCCCGGCCTCAGTCTGGCCGTAGCCCTGCAGGATGACCAGGCCCAGCGATTGGAAGAACCGCAGCACCTCCGGGTCCAGCCGCGCGCCGCCGGACATGGCGGCGCGGAACCGGCCGCCGAACCGCGCCCGGACCTTGCGCCGCACCAGCCGGTCCAGCACCGGGTCGGCCAGCCGGTCCGCCAGCGTCATCCGCCCCTCCACCCGGCGCCGCCCCACGTCCAGGGCGCGCTGGAACAGCCGCTGCCGCCACTCCGGCTCGCGCTTCACGCCCAGCAGCACCCGGTTGCGGACCAGCTCCAGGATGCGCGGCACCAGGATGGTGATGGTCGGGCGCACCGCCAGCATGTCGGCGGCGAAGTGCTCCAGCCCGCGGCAATAGGCGATCTCGGTGCCCAGCGATTGCAGGAAGAACTGGCTGACGGTGTGCTCGAAGCTGTGGGACAGCGGCAGGCAGGACAGGTGTATCTCGTCCTGCAGGCGCAAGGGGCGCACCAGCTCCAGCGCGCCGCGGCAGTTCGACAGGATCGCCCGGTGCGGCAGCATGACGCCGCGCGGCAGGCCGCTGGTGCCGCTGGTGTAGATCAGGCAGGCCAGCGCGCCCGGCGGGATCAGCGCGGCCTCGGCGGCGATGTCGTCCGGCGGCGCCGGGTCCTGCTCCAGCGCCGCGAAGGGATCGGCGTGGTCCGGCGCCATGCAGATCAGCCGGTCCACGCCGCCCATCAGCGCCGCGCCGGCCTGCACCCGCGCGGCCAGCGCGGCGGTGGCGGCGACCGCGACCCGCGCACCGCTGTCCAGCAGCAGGTGCGCGTGGTCCGCCGGGGTGTTGGTGACGTAGGCCGGCACCGGCACGGCGCGTATCGCCATCAGCGCGACCTCCAGGATCGGCACCTCCGGCCGGCTGTCGCTGCAGATCAGCACGCGGTCCCCGGGGGACACCCCGCCGGCCCGCAGGCCGCGCGCGACCGAGGCGGCGCGACGCGCGAACTCCCCCCAGGTCACGCCATGCCAGGCGCCGTCGCGGTGGAAGCGCAGCATCGGCCGGTGCCGCCAGCCGCGGGCCAGGCCGAACATCATGGCTGCCAGGTTCGGCCACTCCTGGTTGCGCGAGGTTTCCACCACGGTGCTCCGATGCTTGCCGTGGGTTCGCGCCGTCCCACCTTCAATGCAAGCCCCCTACCAGCACGACAGGACCTGCGCCAGATGACACGACCCGGCTTCGCACCCGACGGCCACGCCGCCGCCACGGCCGTCCCGCCCAACGCCGCCGAGAGCCTGCCCGCCTGGGACCTGACCGACCTCTACCCCGCCCCTGACAGCCCCGAGCTTGCCGCCGACCTGGACCGCGCCGAGTCCCGCGCCCGCGCCTTCCAGGCCGCCCGCGCCGGCACCCTCGCCCGCCTGCCCGGCGCCGAGCTGGCCGCCGTGCTACACGAGTTCCAGGCCATCGAGGAAATCCTGGGCCGCCTGATGTCCTACGCCCAGTTGCAGTTCAGCGGCGACGGCACCGACCCCGCCATCGGCCGCTTCTACCAGTCGGTCAGCGAGCGCGTCACCAGCATCAGCAGCCACCTGATCTTCCTGTCGCTCGAATTGAACCGCGTGGACGACGCCGTGCTGGACGCCAAGCTGTCCGACCCGGCGCTGGCCCGCTGGTCCCCCTGGCTGCGCGACCTCCGCGTGTTCCGCCCGCACGAGCTGTCCGACGACCTGGAGAAGCTGCTGCACGAAAAGGAGGTGACGGGCCGCAACGCCTGGAGCCGCCTGTTCGACGAGACCGTGGCCGGAATGCGCGTCCCGGTCCGCGGCGAGGACCTGACCGTCAGCGCCGCCCTCAACAAGCTGTCCGACCACGACCGCGCCGTGCGCCAGGACGCCGCCGCCGCCATCGGCGCGGCGTTCGAGGGCAACGTCCGGCTGTTCTCGCTCGTGACCAACACGCTCGCCAAGGACAAGGAGATCGTGGACACCTGGCGCCGCTACCCGCGCCCGGCCAGCTACCGCAACCGCTCCAACATGGTCGAGGACGAGGTGGTGGACGCGCTGGTCGGCGCCGTCACGTCCGACTACGCCCGGCTGTCCCACCGCTACTACAAGCTGAAGGCCAAGTGGCTTGGCCTACAGAAGCTGGAGCACTGGGACCGCAACGCGCCGCTGCCGGACCAGGCCGACCGGCACGTTTCCTGGGATGAGGCGCGGGACCGCGTGCTGTCGGCCTATGGCGGCTTCTCGAAGGAATTGGCGGACGTGGGCCGGCGGTTCTTCGACAAGCCGTGGATTGACGCCGAACCCCGGCCGGGCAAGTCGGGCGGGGCGTTCGCGCATCCCACGGTGCCGTCGGTGCATCCGTACCTGCTGGTCAACTACCACGGCAAGACGCGGGACGTGATGACCCTGGCGCACGAGCTGGGCCACGGCGTCCATCAGGTGCTGGCCGCGCAGAACGGCTACCTGCTGTCCGGCACGCCGCTGACCCTGGCTGAGACCGCCAGCGTGTTCGGCGAGATGATGACCTTCCGCGCCCTGCTGGCCGGCGAGACCGACCCGAAGCGCCGCCGCGGAATGCTGGCCGCCAAGGTGGAGGACATGCTCAACACCGTCGTCCGCCAGACCGCGTTCTACCAGTTCGAGAGCCTGGTCCACACCGAGCGCCGCACCGGCGAGCTGGTGCCGGAGCGCATCGGCGAGCTGTGGATGCAGGTGCAGGCCGAGAGCCTTGGGCCGGTCTTCCACTTCACGCCGGAGTACCGGGTGTATTGGGCCTATGTGCCGCACTTCATCCACACGCCGTTCTACGTCTATGCCTACGCCTTCGGCGACTGCCTGGTGAACGCGCTGTACGGCGTGTTCCAGGGCGGGCACCCCGGCTTCGAGAAGAAGTACCTGGACATGCTCCGCGCCGGCGGCACCAAGCGCCACAAGGAGTTGCTGGCGCCCTTCGGCCTCGATGCGTCCGACCCGGCCTTCTGGCGCCGGGGCCTAGATGTCATCAGCGGCTTCATTGATGAACTGGAAACCGAGTGATGGCCGACGATGTGCGCGGACCGAACCTGTTCGGCGAGCTGAAGCGCTTTGCCCGCACCAGCGGCGCCGTGGGCGGCATCGCCGCGCGGGTGGCCGGGGAGAAGGTGTTCGGCATCAAGACCGACCGCAACGCCCATGCGGAGGACCTCAAGAACATCTTGGGCGGCCTCAAGGGTCCGTTGATGAAGGTGGCGCAAATACTGTCCACCATTCCTGATGTCCTGCCGGAGGAGTATGCACAGGAGCTGGCGCAGTTGCAGGCCAACGCTCCGGCGATGGGCTGGTCCTTCGTCCGCCGCCGCATGGCGGGGGAGCTGGGCGCGGACTGGCAGTCGAAGTTCAGCAGCTTCGGGCAGGAGGCGACGGCGGCGGCAAGCCTCGGCCAGGTGCATCGCGCGACGCTGCCGGACGGCACGGATGTCGCGTGCAAGCTGCAATATCCCGACATGCCCAGCACCGTGGACGCCGACCTGCGGCAGTTGCGCCTGGCGATGGGCGTGTTCAAGCGCGTCACCAAAGTCATCGAGGGCGACGAGGTCTATGCCGAGGTCGCCGAGCGGCTGCATGAGGAGCTGGACTACCTGCGGGAGGCCGCGCAGATGCGGCTGTATCGCAACATGCTGCGCGACGAGCCGACAGTGACGGTCCCGGAGTCCATCGAGGGCTACTGCACCCCCCGCCTGCTGACGATGACCTGGCTGCGGGGCACCGGGATGCAAGCGTGGATCGACTCGGAGCCGCCGCAGGCCGCGCGCGACGACATGGCGCGGACGCTGTTCCGCGCCTGGTACATCCCGTTCTACGGCTATGGCATCATCCACGGGGACCCGCACCTCGGGAACTACCAGGTGCGCGAGGACGGCGGGCTGAACCTGTTGGACTTCGGCGCCATCCGGGTGTTCCCGCCGCGGTTCGTGCAGGGCGTCATTGACCTGTACGAGGCGATCCGCGACGGGGACGAGGCCAAGGCGCACCACGCCTATGAGGGCTGGGGTTTCGCGAACCTGAGCAAGGCGCAGATCACCAACCTGAACCTGTGGGCGCGCTTCATCTACGACCCGTTGCTGGACGACCGGGTGCGCCGCATTCAGGAGAACAGCGATCCGGAGTTCGGCCGCGGCGTGGCGGAGCAGGTTCACGCCGGGCTGAAGGAGACGGGCAGCGTGCGCCCGCCGCGGGAGTTCGTGCTGATGGACCGTGCCGCCTTAGGCCTGGGCAGCGTGTTCACCCGGTTGCACGCGCAGCAGAACTGGTACCGGCTGTTCCACGAGCTGGTGGACGGGTTCAACACGGCGCAGGTCGCGGAGCGGCAGGCGGCGGCGCTGGCGGAGGCCAAGGTGCCGTTGAGCCTGTAGCCCCGCACTGACGGACCGATGATCCTGGGACGGGTCGTAAACCGATGCGCCGCCTATGTGCCGGAACACGGGAACGCTTATCCGAAGGCGGGCGTCCCACCCATCCCGGTTGAGAGGTCCTGCCTGCTTAAGGGCGTCCTTGGGTGGGGGGCGACCTCTCAAGCCACATGACGAAGGTCCGCCGCCGTGTACTCCGTCCATGTGGCCGCAACCGTCATGCCAGCCCCCACCATCACGGAAGCGGACCGCATCATAAACCGCCAAGCCGCTCCTACTCACGTCCAAGTCAGAGCGGATGGCGGTTAGCATCAGATGCCAGCGCGGTGCTGACCAGCCCCCATCGAGTGGTCCGGGCAGAATGTTAGTGCAGCATCGTAGCGGGCGGCGGCGGTGACCCGGTCGGCCCAGGACGGCTGGGCGGCACCGGCATTCCCAACAGCAGGACCTCCGGC
>JAABUM010000960.1_pt1 | contig 46023 bp, 85 predicted proteins | sample 5559161 | NCBI WGS metagenome assembly JAABUM01 (sample SAMN10711868, study PRJNA513369) | rock metagenome | isolation source: Antarctica rocks | place: Antarctica: Victoria Land, Siegfried Peak nord
GGGAAACAAAAGGTGTTTTTAACAAATCCGACTCAAGAAAGGGGCGAGTCTCCGCCGCCCATCGCAACAAGCACTGGCAGCAGCCTGTCAGCCAGTGATTCTGTTCTCGAGATTCTGTTCTCGAGATGCGAGATTTCCAGGTGGAGTGGAAAAGCGGCGAGTCTCCGCCGCCCGGGGGCGCGCAGCACCAGTAGCAGCGCCCGCGCTGGCCAGGCGCTCGCCAGCAGCCTGAACAATGCCAACATGTAAAAATTCACCTCATCTGGTCTAGTCTAATTCATTTCGGCTCGATGTGATGCAGTTTAAAGGTATTTGGGATGGAGCTCGAGGTCGGCGTCCCGGCTTGGGCTTGAGCGTGTAATGGCAAAATAATCGAAAATTTACAAATTTACAAAATTTACAAATTTACAAATTTTCGATTTATAAATTTGCAAATTTTCGATTGCCTGATGAGGGCGCGCTGCTGGGTGCGGAAAAGCAGGCGGCGGCCTGACAGCAGAAGGTGCGCCCACCAGATCGTGGTGCCCAGCGGCACGCGCCGATGCTCCCCCTGCTGTATGGCCTTGACCACCTGTGCACAGGAATGAAGCAATCATCACTAGAGTACCTGCTTGAATATCAGGTCAGCAAAAAAAACATGTGTCATATGGCGATGCCCAGCAGTGCGCGTCGGTGCTGCCCCTGCTGTACGGCATTCATCACCTCGTCTACATTGCGCCATAAATCTATATATATATATATATATATAGATATATATATATATATTGCGCCATAAAAGATCAAGCGCCGTTCACCAGAAGCATATGGAACCTTGAATCGCATCGAGCCTGCTGCTGCAGCCGACTTTCGGTCAGCACGTCGGACACTGGCAGCGTGCAAGTACAAGACTGCCTATGGTATTTCAAAGCATCTAAGGAAACAGAACTGGCTGCTTTCAGGCCACGCAAGTCCGGACGGGTGATGCTTCAAGTGCCACAAAAGCTGTCGCTCGTATGTGTTACAACCATCAGCGGCGATAGCGGTTAGCGGAACTTCCGGAACAATGGTTGCGCAGCAAGCAGCATAGCAAATTGGTCGTCCACCAAGCTGCAGTGCGGCAGAAACAAGCTGCGTGCGATGTACATCGAAAGAAGCGAGTTGCGCACAGCTATGGTTCGATGCAAAAGTAATCCTCCGACAGGCTGGATCAGCCAGGGTTTATGCGTGTGCAGCCCGTACATCAGTCATGCCCGTCGTTTGTTAATTGCTGCGCGTTTCGCAGAAGGTGTTCCTTTAAGTTCAGGCCACGTTAACACTGGTTCCTGAAATCTGCAGAATTAGCGGCTGTGAGCTTGGCTGCGCTTCACAGCCCGACCTCTGCCAGCACCGCCGGCGGCACAGCCCGCGCCACCCGCACGCCGCAAGTCACGCAGTGCGGCGCCGTGCGCAGCCCCGTGGCCGCCTCCAGCACCGGCGGCAGCGCGTAGTGGCGGCCGCACGCATAGCACACCCACGCCGCCGCGTCGAGCGGTGCACCGCTGGCGGCGCACCGCGGAAGCTCCAGTGCCGCATCCTGCGCCAAGGACTAATGGGTGTTCATGCTGGAATGCTCATCTAGCCCAGCGTCGTGCGCACTGTGGTGTGAACATGCTGGTTGAGGGGTAAGGCGGCATGCAGTTGCTGATGCGCCCTTGGTTGCTGTATGTCATTCTCCGTGGGACAGGGAACCGTCACCATGCCACGCGAAGCCGCACCTCCACAGGGGGAGCGGCAGGCTGCGGCCGGAGGCTCCCCTCCAAAGCGCCCGCTGTGTAATGCTGCAGCAGCGCGGCATCGGCTTCTGCCAGCCGCTGCTCGCCTGCTGGCCCCGCCTGGATCCCAGGGGATACGCACGTCGGATTTTCAGCAGGCAGCAGTAGATTCCTAGCTGATGCGGCACTGCGCGGTGAACTTTGGTGCGACTGGCATCTGAGATTTTGTGCGGCTAGAGGGGCATTATCAGCACAGCAGGGTCATGACCTCTCGTTCTTGAAGTTATGCCAGGTGGATTTCGAAGTGAATGTGCAGGCCGGACCTGCTGCATGTGCGGCAGCATGTGCCGCATGGCCGCCGCCGCGCGCCGGCCATGCCACCACGCGGTGCTGTCGGCGGAGGCGCCTGGCGGTTCTGGTCCCGCTTCGAAGGGTCCCAGCGTGGCATCCAGTGCCTGAGGTGCGGGGCATACACAGTTGTCAGCGTTCGTCAGAGCTGATGCCAAGAGCGGCGGTCATGGGCTGCAGCGACCCGACAAGTCTTGCACTCAGTGGAGTGTCCTGAACATGCGAGCATGTAACCACAGGATATGATTGCTTGCTCGCCTTGGTGAACGAGTAAACGTCTCTGATGCTTTGCAGTGAAGTTGCTTCTGGCCCTGCAACATCGCCACTACACGTAAGATTGCCCGCAAGTGAGGCGATGATCCGACCTGCGCGAGGGCATTGTGCGCCGCTGCAGCTCCGGCGGCTGCTGCCTCGGCTTCGGCCGCGGACTGAGCCGCAGCCGCCGCCGCAGCAGCAGCCGCCGCTTCCGTGCCTGCCTCCGGTGCGACAGCTGCGTCTGCAGCGTCGCCATTGGGCGGCGCCTCATCCGCCGCCTGCGAGCACGGTGTCCACGCATCTTGGTAACTCTTGGCCAGGCCCACATCAAGATGTGCTGAGCCTGGTGCGACGTGCAACCTGTAGCAGATAAGTATATGGGCTGGCACCTGAAACGGCGACATGGCACTGCCCATGGGTGGAATCAGCTGGGCAACTCGGGTGTCAGCTTTCAGCATGTGACTTGCCCAGGCACCAGCCCGAGCAGCAAATCGTTGAGCTGCTAGAGGTTCCGAGGCACAATGCTCGAGCCCTCTAGTAACGCACCTGTAGAAAGTAAACAGGGCACGCGCTTCACAAGATACCAAGGAAATGGCTCTAGGTGAGCAAGATGAAACCCTTGGGTCAGAATTATAGCCGAAATGTAAAGATGGAGATAAGCGCACCAGCTCGCCCTCGGAGGCGTCACCGCCGTCAGTTTTGGTATAACCCTGGTGCAGCCCGACCCGCGGCTCGTGGCGAAACGCCGCGGCGGACCGCGACGGCCGCGGCGGCGGCATTGGCGCGCCACATTTGACGCCGCACAGCGCCGCCTGCGCCTCCCACAGCGCCGTGGCCGACGGCGGCGAGGCAAACCCCCCGCCGCCGCCGGCGCTGGCGCCATCGCCGCCGCCGTCGCTACCGGCGGCCGCCGGCCGCAGCGTGCGTCGCAGCCACGGTAGGCGCGCCGCAAGCGTGGGCAAGCCGCCGGGCGGGCAGTCGCCGCCGAGCCAGTTCAGCTCCAGAGTGCCCAGAATCATCCGTTTGGTACCGGTGCGTCTGCAAATTGTGACAAGCAGAACTCAGATTGAAAACAGTTGTGACAAGCAGTGCTCAGATTGGAAACATATTACCAGGCTCGTATCGGAAGCCTGCATGGGAACCAGATCTGTGCAGGTGTTCAGAGAATGTCCGCCATGACACCCTCTGCATCTCTGACGAAGCGGAGCATCCAGAAGTCACTGCTGCTGAGCCTAAGTGAAAGCATGCCAGTGACAGATCTTCAACGAAACTCGAAAACAGGACCCTCTCCAAGCTTGAGACCCGCACCGGGCGGCGGGCACGCCAAAGGCCGTGCGCACGACAGCAGCGCACAGCCCGCCGGGCGACAGCGCCAGCCCTGTAGCGCCGGACGAAGGCCCCCCTGTGGCGGCGGAAGCAGGAAGCAGCGCCTTGGCGGTGGCCACAGCATGAAGCAGCGTTCCGTCTGCGGGCGGCCGCTCCGCTGCCGCCGGCTGCCCGTTGGCGACGTCCCACTGCGCCACGCCGCCGTCAGCGCCGCAGCTTACCGCCACGCCGCCGGCGAGGCAGACGCCTGTGACGGAGGCGGACCCGTGCGCTGGTGTGGTTGAAGACTTGGCACCTGCGCAGCAACAGCAGTTGTGAATGGATCACAGGCTGACGGTGGCAGGCTGGTGGGTTGTTGCCACAACTGCCTGCTCGTCATGGCCTGCTTTTGCGAAGTTGCTTGCAATGTGAGTTGTCGCTGCCTATCAGCCTGAAGCAGCTTGAAACAGCCCAGCTAAGACATGCTCACCAAGAACCAAAAATGTGCACCCTTTGCTACAGATTCCGGTGGAGAACATTCATCGAGAACTGCAGCATTGTGCACTGGACAAGCAAGTCCGTATCACTTGCCAGCTGCAGCTGTCTTCGGCAACATCACCAGCTGTGCATTCCATTCCAGCCGTGCATTCCAGCTTTGCATTCCATTACAGCTGTGCATTCCTTTAATGTTTTCCCTCAAAAAATCAACTGCGCAAGCCAACCTGGCAGAAGTTCCGTGATTCGTGTCAGTATAGTGCCAGGCTCACCTTCCGGATGCAGCTGCAGGCTGCCGCCCTTGGCGGCCAGCCGGCCCTGCCACAGCGCCAGCATCCCCGCATGCTTGCCCGCCGCCACGACCAGCTCGCCTATGCATATAAATGTTACTGAATCAGTTGCTCGGTTTCCTTTTGTTGCCAGAGTGGCACGCGAGCCTCCACAGCACACATAGGTCATGGCAACTGCTATTGGAGTGGGCTTGCATGCCCCTCGGACGTCACACCCACACAAGGGAGCAAGGCATAGCGTGCTCTCGAGGTTCAGCAGTAGCATCAGAGGGTGTGGCGGCGCCCCACCTTCAGCAACGCGGCATTCCGTCGCCAGGCTCACGACGCCGCGCCTGTCGGGACCGATCGCCACGCCCAGAGGCCGCAGCAGCTGCAGCGACGCCTTCAGCGCCTTCTCGAAGCCACTGCCGCCGCTGCCGCCACCGCCAAGCGCTTTGCTGAGCTCGGCGATCGGAGCGCCGAAGAGGCGCACACCCCCGTCAGCGCCGCCCGCCGCCAGCGCCAGAGCTGCGGGGCCGCCTCCTGACGATGAGCCCCGTGTTGTGCTGCAATCGGCGGGCACCGCGGCCCAGGCCAGAGCGGTGACGGGGCAGCGCGCAACTCGCAGCACGCTGACCTGCCAGAGAGAGGGGATGCAACGAATCACCTAGTCATATCGCACGAACACCAGCCTGATGCGGCTGCAACAGCCCAGCACTGCAAAACGATGGCGGGCAACTGACCTGGTGCAGTGGCACACTGTCTGCTCATTACCCAGACGGCTAGTGCATCCGTTGACAACAGCCGACTGTCTGATGACCAGCTGCCTTTGGCGGCAGCTGATCATCAGAGGTAGGCCTCTGTTGACGGCAGCAAGCGCCTTGTGAAGTATATGAGAGGATCAACGGAATGCAGCGCCATCAGCATCTGGTATGCCGGCAAGAGCAGCGCTTGGTGCCAGCTGGCCTGCGCTGCGCTGCGCCACACTGGCACATGCACCACATCTTGGTGGCCTGCACGCAAAGTCGAATCCAGGCACCAGCTCGAGCTGCGGTCCGGCAGGCTGATGCTGCAGGGTGTACTTCGCCGGCAGCTTCAGGCGCCACAGCCACACAAGGCCGCCCGAGGTACCGACTGCGAGCAGCACCGCCGCCGCTCCGCCGGCCCTGCATCCACCGCTGCTGGCCGACCCGCCGGCTGCGGCGCCGTCGCTTGCGTCACCACCGGCGGCTGGGCTGCCGCCAGCGGCAGCCGTCGGGAAGACAGGGGACCAGGCTGCAGAGACTGCGGCCAGCGGTGGCGGCGGCGCAGCCTGCGCCTCCTTGGGCGGCTGAGTGGCGCCCCCATGGCTGGCTGCTGCAGCAAAATGACACTTGGGTCGGCAGGGAGCGCTGATGCGGCAGGCGTTGCACTGGCGAATATTCGAGCCACGGCCAAGCATGAGGCAGGCAGACACTGGTGCTGTCACACGGCTTTGCAGGCTCCTGTTGCAGCGGCGCATAGCATCCAGAGGTGGGCACAGCTGCCGGGGCATTCTGTACCGTAGCACTCGAGGCGCCTAGATCTATTGGAAGACCTGCTGCATCCGCCTTCTGAGTGCCCGGTTGTGTCGCCGTGGGGGATTGCGTCTGGCACTGGCAAGTGCAGCGCGGCTAGCCTAGGGGATCCGTGAGGCAGAGCAGCTCGGCAAGTCGTTGTGCAGACAACACAGCAGCTACGCTGCTAACAATCTCCTCATGAGGACGAATTCTACAAATTCAGGCAGCACATCAGCACCACGAGGCGCAGGAGGATGCGTGTTGGGCTGCTCCCGAACAGAGCTGCGCCACCCAGGACATCCGATGGCAGGAAGCATGATGCTGGAAGCATGATGCTGGAGAGGTTGCACTGCCGCCCACCTGCTTTGGCAGCAGGGCGGGATCCGCCCGAGGCCCGCAGATGCCGCGGCTGCCGCGGCTTCGCCGCTGGCCGTGGGCCTCGCGGCACGCCTTCTGCCAAGCCCTGCGGAAAGGCAACTACCGTCTGACGGTGTCAGACAAAGGTCGGTAGGCTTACATCACTGGGACAGGTGCAAACACAACACCTGATGATTGAATGCAGCGTCTCACCCAGCAAGTGAGACACGCAATGAATGGGTCGTTTGGGGCAAATCTTTAGTGAACCCTCATTTGAAGGACTGCGGCCTTTCATCATGGACAGTGGCTGCCAACTGCCACCAACTGCTCAGGCTTTGGTCCTGGAAGGATTGGTTTCAGATGCAGCTCTGCGAAGGGGCGCACCCTGATGCCGATAGCCGGAAGCGGCGGCATCTGCAGCCGCTTGCCCCGCCGCTTTGCCGCCGTGCCGCCGCCGACATCGGAGTCGTCATCCTCGTCGTCATCCTCGCCATCGGCCTCGCCGCCATCCGATTCCGCCTCCAGGCTGGCATCCCTGCCATTCAGCAAAACGGTCATGACTGCAAGTATGGATGGAGGCCCGCGATGACAAAGCAGGAATGGAGGCGAGATGAATGGGGTGCGGATGTGTTTCCCCAAAGCATGTCTGCAAAAAGGGGAGCGCAGGCCACCCATACGCATGGCTGTAGCGTGACGAATTTGCACCACCTCCGTCGTCAATGCTGTCGGAAGCAGTGCAGTTCCGCCGGCAGTATTGCCGCTGATGGTCGCACCACCACCCCCTTGGCGTGAACAACCGGGCCCGCCTCGATATGGGAGCTCCAGTTCACTGTACAGGTCACTCACACTCGCTTGAGGTAAACACCATGCCAGTTACAGGCTTCTTAGGCTGAGGACTTCGGGGTTTGCAGTGCGCACCTGCTGGGGGAGGACGGTTGGGCGTCGGAGCCCGGCCCAAACTCGGACCCCGGATCGTCGTCACCGCTGCTCGCGCCGCGCCGCGTGGCGTTTACCTCCTCCTCCTCCTCCTCCTCCTCCTCGCCGGCCGCCGCCGCGAGCGCCGCTGGAGACAGCACCGCACGGCGCTTGCGCTTTGCCGGTGGCTCCGCCGACTCCTGCTGGCGCAGGTGATTCTCATACGAGGTTCAATGCTCAAGCTTGGCCCAGGTGGCTGTCGGACGTGCTGCACTCGGGCGTCAAGCGGCCCCAGCTTGGGGGACTTGAGCCAGGGCCGGCTCCTTTCCTTCATTGACCCCGCCGAGGCGCGTCTGGAGACAGCTCTAAGCTCACGACAACACGTCCAAAAAGCTGCTGGGTCCAGTTCCAGAAAGCTGCTTAATTCATCCCCCACCTGCGGCACCGGCTTCGGCGTGGAGCGCTCTAAGCCCGGGCCCAGTGCTTCCTCCTCCCAAGCTTGGGGTCTCGATTCTGCGCCGCTAGAGCTTGTAATTAACGGTTTTCACACCTGCGGCGCGGGCGTCGAGCGGGTCGAGCCTGGAGGCGGCGCCTCCTCGTCAATCTCGCCGAGGCGCGTCTTGATGACGTGCAGCCGGATGAGAATCTTAGCCTCCTTCAGCAGCCACTTCTCGCTCAGGCGGAAGCCCTCCAGGGCCGACCCGTGCGCATGCATCTGCAAGCCAAATGTGCGATGAAATCGATTGAAACTTGAGCCGACATTGCAGACGCCAGAAGACTCTTCTCCTCAGTGATGAGCACGTTAGCTCCTTCAGCAGCTACTTGTCGCGCTGGAGGCCAAAGCCCTCCAGGCGCATGCATCTGCATCTCAACGCAAATTCAACCCTGTCAGACTGCTTCTGGTCTGGCTGCATTGTGTAAGCCAAGCCAGCCGCTCCAGCACTCACGTCACATCCAGGCAGCAGCCAGACATGTCGGCCCTGTGCGCGTGCATCCGCCTGTCAGAAATATGTGGAGACGCTGCTAAGCTGTGCATTCCAAAGGGCGATACCCGTGGAGGCAGCTTGGTCTCGAAAAGAACTTTGCCAGCGCAGCTCTTCAGTCCGACCGAAGAGGGTGGAACCGAACTGCACACAGCTGCTCAGTGGTCTGCAGGCCAACAGCGCATTGTCGTGCAGGTTGTGCAGTTCCAATGTGAGAGAGGGAGCACGCACGATTTCGGCACGGCAGCGCTCGGCGAGATCGGAGTCCACGCCGCGCAGGTGCTGCCCCTTGACGTACATGGGCCGCTCCTCCCTTGGCACCTGGCAAGCATGAGTTCAGTCTTCAGGAGTGCTGACTCCAGTGCATCGACAGGCTAGGGATGCAACCGAGACTGCGTCCTGACAGCCAGCTGCTCTTCCCGCAGCACAGAAAGCAGGGGCGTGACGGCCGCTGTCTGGCCTGTTCGACTAATGCTCAGATACATGTTGACACGAAAAATGCGCGCAGGCATGCGGCAGTCAAGCCTCCGAAAATGCTGACAGTGCATTGTGATGCCAATGCCCGTGTGTTGTCCAGGCTATCTCAACCTTTCAGACCGGAAGCACCCGGCCAACCATGGAGAGTGGGTGGGGAGTGAAAAGATGCGTATTTTTTGCCGCACCTCGTCCCGCAGGGTCAGCCAGCGCTGCAGAAACGCCCAGGGGACGGTGCGCTTCGCCGCCGTGGAATCTGAGAGCTCGCACTCCACCAGCGCCGATGCGGCGTCAAAGCCGTCTGGCACCGTGTACGGCTCCGGCTGGTTGGCGGGGCGCTTCTTTTCGGCCGTTCGCGCGGCAGGCGCCGAGGTCCTGCGGGCCGCCGGCGGCTTGCGGCGCAACGCAGAGGCGGCCGGAGTGCCGGCGGCGTCTGCATCTGCGTCTGCGTCTGCCCCTGACGCCGCCGTTGCTGCTGCTCGTTTTCCCTGTGCGTCCAAGAAGGGTTTGACAGCAGATTGCAGATTTTCCACCGGCTTCCGACACAGGGTCGGCGTCAGCGTCCGTGTCCGCGCCAGGCGTTGCCGCCCGCCTCCCCTGCACGATCGTTTTGAGGCGGTGATCACAGAGCGGAGCGCAGCTTTGCCCGGCGGCAGTCAATAAGGCGTGTGCGGTCGACGAAACCAGCGATTGTGGCCATCGAGCTGGCCTGGCGCACGTCTGGCAAGGCGATAGCCTCACCGCTTTGCAAACCCGCTTCGGCATGCTTGAGAGGCAGCGCAGCTGCCAACAGCCACGCGCATCGCACAACGTGCATCAGCGTGACGTGCGCACCTGCCAGTCGATCTGTTCCATGCCGGGGTCGGCGGCACGGTCCCACACCTGGTGCAGCCTGCGCTTTCAAACAGCAGCAAGTCTATCACACAACAACACGCAAACAAGACAGCTCAAAGCAGGAAGCGCCTGCTCTGCCGCCCGCAGCAGGACGCGCCACCCTGTGCAGAAAGGCACGTATGGTGGCGGGCCCCCCGCTCCCCGGCCGCACACGCGCGGCAGTGCAGCAGAACTTGAAAGAGTGCAAGGCTGCCGTGTTTGATTAGGGTTTTGTCATCGAAAATCGTAATATGAGGCGTGGGAGACGCCAGGCTCACTTGGCGCGTGCGTCGCCGAGCCACTTCTTTTCCACGGCACCTACCGCGGCCAGCGCACCGCCGTGCACCGCGGCCACCTCCGCCCGCACCCGCTCGAAGATCGCCGCGTCCGTGCCGTGCAGGTGTTGCCCGCGGGTCTCGTAGGTCGGCCGCTGCTCCTCCGGCAGCTGTCGGTTCGAACGATGCTGCATCGTCAGTTTGGAAATGGCTTTGCAGGTGGCTGCGTCCACGCCGTGCAAGTGCTGCGCTGCTTCACGGGCAGCTGCAGGACAGGGGTGTGCAGTGTGCAAGGTTGAGCATCTGAGAGCGTGGAGTCAGGGTAGGGCATCACTACAAGGTAGTAGTTGGGGTAATTGGGAAAAAAGGTCAGGGTGGCAGCATTTACAGGGCACTCGTTGCATGTGGCCAACGCTCAGACAACAGGTGTGGATCCGATCACAAGTGTGCTCTTGCACCCAGGAAGGCCAGCTGAGCGTGCCGTATAAGTGGACAGAATCGGTGTGCATTGATCCATGGAGTTGGGGCTGAAGCACCTCACAAGCACAGGACCTGAAATTTCGGAATGTGTATAAACATCAGCATGTGAATGAGCAGACACCTGGTAGGGTGCTGGTTTTGGCTGCGCCTCTTTCTTGCCGCGCTGTGGCTTGGAAGCCGCCGGCTCAGCCATGGCGTCTGAGCCGCCCTCCTCTGCTGCAACTTTGGAGCCGCCAGCCGCCGCCGCAGCAGCCAGCGCCGCATTTGCTGCCACCGGCTTCCAGCTTCCGCCGTCCCATTCCAGAGCCGTACGCACGTCAGCCTGTGTCATCCGAAGCTGACTTCTGAGGTAGCGGCCCTGATGTTAGGTTGGAGATGTCTGACACTTGCCGGATGTGAGTGCTGCACATACCACTGCATCCATCTGACAGCAAGCGACCGCCCATGGTAGGTACTCACACGGTCTAGCCAGAGTGGTGGCCTGACAGCGGGAGCCGTCACTCGAGGCATGTACTGACAGCCAGTCAGTACATGCATCGGGCCGCACCCGGGCCATGGGGCGCCTACCTGCGGCGCGTGTTCGGTGCCGCTGCCGTCACGCGCCACCCGCAGCGGCGCCTGCGCGGCGCCGCGACGGCTCCGCGATGCCGCGACGCCGCCGGCGCCGAGGGCCGCCACGTGGCCTCGCCACCAGCCGCCGTCGGACCAAGCGTCCACCGCCTCGCCGACGCTGCGGGCAACGCCGCGCTGGCACCCCTGCATGTGCAAGTAGAGTCCCAGTGGCAGAAGGACGAGTGCATTCTGTGTTGCCAGTGCTGCACGGTGATCCTTTGTACATGTTGCCTGGCACAGTAGCTCTAATGCGCTGTTAAGTGCAATGCCCACCTCTGCTGGCGGCGCCGGGCGCAGCGCGAACCCCGCCCGCGTATGCGCATCAGACCCCTCTGGCAGCTGCGCCGCGGCCGCCTTCAAGGCAGAGACCTCCGCTTTGTCCGCCGGCTCCGCCAGCGGGAACCATTCCGACAGCCTGTCTGCAGAGTCCTCCGCCACCATGAGCTCAGCATACTCCACCAGCGCAAAACCCTGCTGCACGTCCCGCACAGTACCCTCGAACCTGCGGTGACGCAGGAGTCGGGTTTTGAGCTACGCAGCTGGCGGGCATCTGCTTGCCGCAACAGCGTCGATTCACGAAGTCACATGTGGTACGCGGAGCGGGACCTGTGGGTGTGATGTGGCCAACACCAATGCCGCTGATGTGGGACAGATGTGAGCAGCATGAGGTGGAGGGCGTTGTACATGATTATCATTAGGCGCACCAGCAGCCGCACAGGCCCTCCTCATCGTTGGTGACCTCTACCGGATCGCCAGCGGCAAATGCGGCAGCGGCGTCTGCGTTGTCCGGCGCCGCGGCGCCTGCAGCGCTCGGTTCGGTGCCGATCCTGTGCCGCTTTCGTGGCATGGCTGCTGCAGGCTCCGGCACCACTGCCGCTGCTGCTGCCGCAGAGCCAGCCGCTGCATCAGGCTCTGGCACTGCTGCAGGCTCTGGCGCCGCTGCAAGCTGTGGTGCAGCCGCGGGGGCATTTGCTTTCCCGCCCGCCCCAGGTGCGGCAGCGCCTCTACCGCCGCAGAGGCCGCCGTCTGGCGATGGCGCAGGCGGCAGCGCCACGGGCGGCAGCGGGCGCTTGCGCCTTCCGCCGCCGCGCAGCCGCAGCAACTCGGGCCCGTCACCATTGTCAGCGTCCAGCGCCGCCTGTTGATTCACAGCACCGTCGCATGTTGATATTTGAACATATTTGAACATCATAGGTACTGGCTACTTCCACCATTACAAGGTGCGCCGCTGCAAGGTGCTGGTTTCTGCTACTCGAAAGACGTAGTACTCACATCGTTCAATCAGACAACAGCATACGGTTAGATTTACAAGCACCAGCCAGGCCGCAGCCGTGGGATCCCGCCGCAGGAGAGCCGTCAGGTCTGTGAGCACCCGCCATTGGGATGAGAATGCACTCGCTGGCGGCCCACACACGAGGACCTGCACATGGAAGCCTGTCTCACCCAGGTGCATAAAAGTGCATATACATGCCGCACGAGTTCTTGCTAAGATGTCCACGGCAATCATTCAGCCGCACAAGACGGCACCATTGGGCCATGTCGCAGCAATATAACTCAAAACGTGGGAAGTACGCTTGCGCGGGCGTCCGGAAGCGATGGCACGGGCTGCAGGAGAGATGAGTCTCCTTGCCTTGTGGTCCTGTGTGACAATCGCCAGCAGGCAGCCGCCGCCGGCGCCGCAGCCCGTGGGCGACCAGGCAACGGCTCGCACAGTGCTGGATTTTCGCAGCTCCGGCTTCGGGCCGCGGCCCACGGAGCTGATCAGGAAGGCCAGGTGGTCCGCCAGCCGGCCGGAGGGCTGTCCCTCGGCGGCCGTCGGCTGCGTGAATGGCACATCAATCACGCCGCGGGGGCCGCCAAGCGCCGCCGGGTTGAGCAGGATGACGCTGCGGCCGGTGGCAACGGCCAGGAGGTTGTCCTCCGACCACGCGACCGCGTTGGCGGCCGCCGGCAGGCTGTACAGGTCGGCGGAGCGCCGGAATTGCGGCGCCACTGCGGCCATGGGTGCAGGCGCTGGCACCGCCAGATTGGACACAGCAGATGTGTACCGCTCCTATAGATCTGCTGAAATTCTGGCAATCGGGCCTCTAGCTTGCAAGTGTGCCTCGAGAACGCACACGAGACGTCCCAGGGTCCATTCTTGTTCAAATTTGCCGGTTCAAACGCCGTCCTTCGGCGCGCTGGAGTAAACTGTAATCATCTTCACTGGATTCGTTGTTTTCTGGCAAGCGAGACGCGTGACATGAAGCCCTGCAGCTCGAGCAAATTGTTGAGAAGCTCCGAAAGGATGACGACCTGTGACGTTACAAGAAATATACCCTGTTCCTCATCTGGATTGCACCTGGCGAAGGTACAGACATCGGCCTTGCAGCAGTGTATCGTGTGACCACCTTTTGAACCTCTCAGCCTCTGCGTAGCAAGGATTTCTAATCTCACTGCTGCTGGCGAGCCTGAGAGAATTGCGGCGCAACAGAGCAGAGACTGTTTGATATTGGCTTTGCTGCAATAACTTCCAAGCGGTTATCGGGAACGTCTGAGCCATCGAGATATATTCAGATACGACACAATGACGCAATTATGCATGAAACACCAACGGCATTGAGCGAGACTGCAGCAGCTATTGATGTGAACCGGTGGTCTGTGCGATAAACATGGCAGCTGTAGCGAGGCCGTTGGCGCCAGCGGCAGCGCCAACCCCTCCTACGAATGGCAACAGCGAACTGTGGACGTGGGTCAACTATGACTGTTATTCCCTGCGGCGTTGTGCTGAGTATTGGTGCAGCACACGACTCTCCAGTTCACGACGGCAACCTTGGGATCACCTTTTGGGCGCAGATGGGAGGAAGACAAAACGCTGGAGCAGGTGCTGGCACAACATTGGGCGCTGCCGGATAGGTGAGTTCTTTCCCCTTCGTTGAGACGGTAATCAAAGTGGGCTGTGGCTGGTGGCGGCATCTTATCCTCAGTGTCATGTATGCACCAGCGTTCTGGTAGCACGCTATGATTCGAATCCGGGTTGTGGGAGGCTATGTCAGAAGTGTGCATGTGCAGACTGGCGAAGGCAGCAGCGGCGCTCCCGGCAAAGACGCCTGATGCCATAAAACGGCGGTACTCCGCACTGGAGGTACAGAAAACAAAGCAACGGCTGCTCCGTCCCAAGCAACATGAACCCGCTGGGTAGCTCAGCTGTGCATTGCTGCAAAATTCACACCCTCAGCACATGACATTCGCATATGGCTGTATTGCCAACTCTGCAGGCGTCCTGACGGTGGGAATTTGCTCTGCAGTCGGATGTGCAGAACATCGAGACCAACAAAGTGCGGCTGCCTCCCTACTCCGCGTCAGCAGAGCCAACGCCACAGGTTCGTTGCGCTGTTCGTTGCGCTACTGTCGTCAAGCTGCTGAAGCGGGGCCGCGCTGCTGGATCTACTGAACACCTGCTGCAGCTCCAAAATATTTCAAGCATGTGGGCGAACAGCAGCCACGCTGTACATCCAGCAGTCACGATCAGGACAGCTGCCGTGCAACCGCATGCCACAGCCGGGAGCAGCCTGCTCACAACTGCCTGCATGCCAGCTGTGAGCTGCCAGGGCCACATCGACCATAGAACATGTGGCAAATGCTCTTCGCTGATCCGGTGCTGCCGCCATGCAGCCGGCGCCAATGAAGGCGGCGACGAAGCGCGGCGGTGGCGGCGCCGGTGCCGGCGAGGAGCGGCGCAAGGGCGTGCCCTGGACGGAGGAGGAGCACCGGCTGTTTGTCGCGGGGTTGCAGGAGTTCGGCAAGGGCGACTGGCGCTCCATCAGCCGGAACTACGTGCTTACGCGCACGCCGACGCAGGCGAGCCGCCTTCTGGAGCGCATGCTGATTGGGGAAGCGGAATGTACGAGCATCAATGAAGCTGGCCGGCGCTCCGCATGGCCGCAAGTACAGGCTCGCGGGCGCATATTGACGGGCTGCCACTTTCGAGGGAGTGGTGGGCCACAGGCGTTCCGCAGGTTCTGCCTGGGGGACACCTGACACTCACACACCTGGTGCATGCGGCAGGTGGCGAGCCACGCGCAGAAGTACTTCATCCGCATGAACTCGGGCAAAAAGAACGACAAGCGGCGGTCCAGCATCCACGACATCACCTCCGCCGCGCCGTCGGGGAATGCGCCGCCGATGCCCCGTGCCGGCTCGAGTGACCTGCCTTCTGCATGTTGTGCTTCACTGCTGTATCAGGAGCACGCTGCAAGAGTTCCATGCCAGTGCAGCTGTGGCTCCTGTTGCAGCAATTTGTGCTACAGGTGGGCAGCCTGCCGTCTTCCTTCCTGTGCCTGCCATGTGTCATTGCAAAGCGACGGCGCGCAGCCCGCAGCTTCCATGCACGAACACAGCGGTGATGCATTGCTGGTATTCTGCCGCAGACCTGGCGCCGCAGCCTGCGCAGACAAGCGCCTTTGCGCAGCAGCCATTGGTGCAGGTTCTGCAGCCGCCGTCAGGGCCAAATTAGTTTGTCGCCGCTTTGGCCGTCGCTCGTGTGCGGAGCGTCGGCGGTGGTGGGCCGGCCGTACCTTAGCGGGGGCTGCGATCAGTGTACAGATCAGCGGCGAGGGTGGCTGCTTGGCAGCGCGGGCAGCGCATCAGTGAAGCCTGCAGCGGCGGAGGCGGGCGCACTGGATGTGTGGAGCGGCACACGCCCAGGAGTCTGCGGCGGAGAACTCGTGGCATAAGTTCTGGCACCTCTGAAATGAACGTGCACATTCTTTGCTTGGTTTCAGTGCGGGGGAGGGAATCGTGCATTTGGCGCGCATTTCGTCAGTGCGGGAGAAGATCACAGCGACAAGAATTTGCACGATGGGAGCACACATCTGCCGGCTCTTGCATATGGATGTGTTTATGACACTGGCATGCGTGTGCGAACGTACTCTGGTATCACATGACGTTAATTCAAATATGTGTGAGGCACCACTCACAACGCGAGGCACTTTTATTATGATCGTGACACGCTTTTTGATCCATGACAGATTGCCTACACTAGGATCAAGAAAAGACCATGCTCTTTCTAGCCAAAATTGGACGAGGAGGACCCCTGCTCGTCTGCAAATCCCGCAGGAATCTCGCCCTCGATCACTACTGGCTAGTTGCACAACACATGTAGGGTGAACCTGTGGTAGTTTTGCTTGCCCGTCGCCCGGATGCAGGGAGCCCGGGTGCAGCGGCCACGACTTTTCCCGGCGCCGAAGCACTGCCGCCCGCCTGCCCACCAACATTCTTTCTAGTCCCGAAACATTCCGGCTCTCCAGCCCGCCCACTTGCGCGCTCAGATGTTCAGGGAGCGTGACGGCATCCGGCCGAAAGTCGTAGGCAGCCGCCCTGTGCCGCGCTCTCCTGCAAACATGAGCCGCACGCCCAGCACCTGCCGCCAAGAAAACGCAGAGCCCCCATGAATGACGACTTGCATTGGGCAAGCTTGGGACGACGAAGCACTTTCTGGAGCAGAAGCAGAGGTTGCATGCATAGCAGACCGTGCCAGGGGACGTGTCCTAAAGATGTGTGGGGTGCAGGCACTCCGCGGTTGTTGAGCCGGCGAGCACAAGCATACCGCATCTGGCATTAGCAGCGCATCAGGACACAGCTGCCTGTGTGCACAGCACATGATCTCATCTCCTGCTACAATACAAGAAGTCGACAGCAGCCCCGCAGAGATACACGCACCTGCACGGTGCTCGTGATGATGGTGGCGAGCAGAAGTCGCGCAGTGGGGTGCTTCAGGTGGGACTACTCTCAGAAGGGTATCTTCCTTTCAGGGTGCACCTGAACGACGCTGATCATGGCGAGGAAGATGGCGCCGTAGCAGGCTGCAGAACACAGGGGGCTATGAAGCAGGAAAGAACGCGATCTGGAATCAGCAATGCACCTGGACGACGCTGGTGAGGATGATGGCGAGGTAGATGGCGCAGTAGTAGGCGAGCGTGCGCCGGTGCGTGGACTTGACGGTCTTCAGGTGCCGTGTGGACCGCAGCTGCAGGTGGTGTTGCTCGTGCTCCACACCCTGCGGCAGACGCAGATGGGATGCTGGGTTATGGGTCTGAAACACCCTGACAAGGCGGCGTGGCAAGGTGCGCATCCACTGCGCTGGCTTGCGCCCGGGCAGTAGCTGCACTGACGCGCAAGAGTGCTCGCCACCCGTGACGTCTTGCGACCACAATTGACGTGGCCCAACTGATGCCGCGTCGCCTCCCTGTCTTCGCCCGCTTCCTGTCTGTGTGCAACATGGCGTGCCTTTTCGAGTCCGCACGACAGATGCAGAGGCTTCCAGGGCTAGAAACCCTACAGTTTCTGTAGCGCACCTGTGGGTGTGTAAGCATGAAACAATCGCATTGCACCTTGAAGTTTGGGCTTGAGGTCAACAAGAAACGTAACGAAGGAAGGGATACCTGGTGGTGGTGGGACACTCAGCATGCAACAACCCCATCGACTGTGCTGGCGTTCAGGGTTCAGGGGATTGTGGGAACGCAAGGCAAGGGCACCCGCAGGTGCAGGTGCAGCATGGAGAAGGCCCTTCAGGAACGTGCTGGGATTCCGTGGAATTTAGGGACGGAAGGGAGAAATGATAGGAGGGGAAGGACAGGGTACCTGGAGGTGCACGTCTAGCATGGAGAGGCCCTCCATGACCATCTCCACCTGCTCAGCCGTCGCCATGTGCTCCTTGTCAGCATCTGCGAGGAATCGAATACTACACGTCGCGATATATGCTAGCTGTGTAGTTGCGATTAACAACTTCTGTTGTGCGTACGCTGCTGTGAGCTCAAAAACGTTTGAACGATGCCAGGGTCCATCCGCAATGGTAGAAGCACAGGAGCTTGCACCCCCGTCACCATTTCCCGTCCGCAACAGCGAACCGTTGACAATGTTGCGTCGCAGGCTGCACGTCAGAACGTAAGACACCCCTTTTGGGCGGCAGCGGGTGCTGCAAAGCACCCTGGGGTGGACTGCAAAGCACACTGCGGGGCTGGCGACGTTTTGAAGGGTTCTTGAGTCGGTAGTGACAAGCGGCTCATCCGGCTGCGCAAGGGCGGCAGCGGCGGCTGCGTGGACTTCCCAATCCAAAGAGAAAGAAGGGTTGCTTGTCTTCTGTAGACAACTGGATGTGTCGTCTCTCTGGTGCTCTGGAAATACAAGGCCTCACGGTGCGCGAGGGCGGCGACGGGGTGGTCCAGATGCGCGTCCGGCGGCAGCAATGTGCCCCATGTGAGGAACTTTGGCAGGTTTCAACGCCGAGGAAAACATGGGAATCTTACGGTGCGCGAGGGCGGCGGCGGGATGGTCGAGGTGCGCGTCCGGCGGCAGGGGGTGCTGCGTGCTCTTCTCCGACTCGTAGGAGGTGCCCACCAGGCTGCGGTGGTTGACCGTGAAGTAGGACAGCTCCAGCAGCAGCGACGGCGGGCGGTAGGTGCCGCCGCGGTGCACGTCGAAGCACAGCTTCCAGGGGCCCTGCAGATGGAGGGAGGTCGATCTCAAGTGTCGCTCGGGCACTGCTGAAAGCGACCGCAGCGGCAACACAGGGTGTCAGGGGCCCAGCGGCGGGCGCAAGAGGCAGTCGTCATGCGGCAGGGCAACCGCAGAGTCACAGCAACCTTGCATGTTGGTTTGCGGTCCAGCCCATGCAGGACCTTTATGTAACCCCAGACTGGCCGACGATTGCCACCGTGCGCCTCCACAACCACAGCTCGTGGTCCTCACACCGATGAACAATCCAACACATCAACCCAACACATCAAAAAACCATCTTATGTCAGACAGTGATACCACAACCCAGCCTCACCTTGACAATGTGCGCCTCCTGCTCGTCGTCCTGACGGACAAAGGCAGCGAATAGCAGTGGCAGTGAGAGTTTGTGGTCTCAAGGTAATGAAAAAAAGAAGAAAATCTTCACCTTGACACCGTGCGCTTCCACCTCCACTTCGTCGTCCTGCATGTTGGACTTGGTGTGTATCTGCTTGCCCGCGGGGTCGTGCAGCGTCAGGTCCAGGCTGCCGCGGTAGGCTTCCGTGCCATACTCATCGGCCACCTGCGGCCAGAAAGCAGAATCACACAACATTCCTTGGTCGACGCCAGGCGGGGTAACTGATCTTCCGTGGTGCCTCTGCGGCATGTGGCACATCAGCACAGGCGTGAGGATGGAAAAAGCAACATATCGGCAGGCTTGGTAGCTGCCGTGCGGCAAAGTAGTCATCCTACTCATGCTGTCACAAGCCGCATGGTCAACGCATGCACAGAAACCTCCAGACGCCTTGTGCACCTCCGTTCTATGACCAAGCTGCTGCATGTCAGCCGAGGCAGCGGAATTGCGATGTTGAAACAGGCATATAGCGCAGGATACTCACCAGGATGCCGGCCTCGACAATCACAGCGGTGGGGATGGTCTCTAGCTGCGACTCGTTATTGCCGGATGCGCGCAGCGACTGCAGCACCAGCTCCCACTGCTGGTCCGGCAGGTGCGCCGTGACGCACTCACGCCTGTGGCATTGGCAGCCACAGCGCTGTGAATGATCAGTAGCGGTTGGCGCACCCGGGACAGTCGAACTAGAACTTGGCGTGAGGGCCAGCAGCGAGCCGTGTGTGCGTTGTCGAAACAGCTTGACTTGACTGTGGGCTGAGAAAGCACAGTGACAAGCGGGTGCGGGTGCATCAGCAACGAAGCCCACCAGCCGGCGTAGATGCGCCAGCTGAGCGCCGCAGTCGGCGCACATTGCGTCAGGACTAGCAAGGCGACGAGGATGCAGCCGCCCAAGCCGCTGGTGCGCATGCTCGAGCGCCTAGATGAGCCTGGCGACGCCACAACTATCTACCGTGCTTTGCGCTCTCAGGCACCCACGGTGTTCTGTTACGGCTCCAGAAGATGTCTGGTTTCTAGGCTGGCCGCGTGACCAGGCGGCGGGCGCCTGCACCCTGCTGCGGCCTGATGTGCTGAGCCGGCGTTGATCCCTGTTCACGTGCAAGTGCCGGCGACGCCGCGCTTCAAATGGCTGATGCCGCCTGCCACTTCGATATGAAAAGTGCTGCGGAAATGGGAGGCTGTGCACGCCGGCTGCAAACGCGCAAGGCTGATCAGCCGCGAGGTCTTTTCATAAATATGCACCTTTCTCAGTTCAACATCACGTGGCCAGCGCACTTCTTGCCAGGGCTTCACAGTTTCGCAGGGAACGTGCGGAGGTGTGCGATGCATCAGTGACAGTGTTTTTGGCGGCGGCAGCGGAGAGCGTTGACCGAGCTGTGCGTCTGGTTGGCAACATCGGACTAAGCTTGCTGGAGGGAGCAGAGCAGTCATGGCGAAGCTCCAGAACATGCGGGGGCTGCAGGTTCGTGCAGATGCTCTGTACCTATCGTTTGAGCTGCACCTGATACAGACGCAAGACGCTGGGTTGCACAGTGATGTGCCAAGTGTTTGGTTTGCAAGTTCCCCGTGGCAGAACGGTCGGTCCCTGACGTGCATCGCCTTCTCTTTCAGAACTTCATCTCGGAGATCAGGGCCTGCAGCGGCAAGGACGCCGAAAAGAACCGGGTGGACAAGGAACTGGGCAAGATCCGGAAAAAGTTTTCCAGCGCTGGCCACGTCTCAGGTGGGGCCCACGGCACGCACGACTCAGACGACGAACACAGTGTGGCCGATAGGCACGGCTGCCATCCGGCGCATGCGGGGAAATTGAGCAATCGAGGGGCTGGAAATTCAGTCATGGGACGGTGCCTTGCAGCATCTGCAGGCTCCAGTCGTCCGTTGCCTAGCCACAGTCGTCTCGGTTCGTGTCTGATACTTGGCAAGCAGGTTGCAAGCGCAGCAGCACAGCTCAACGGGGTTGTCCTGCCTGGACCATGCGGTTTGCCGGCGCAGCAAACCGCATCGTCCTTGGCACATGGTGCTGAGGGAGCGCGGTGTCTGTGCGCAGAGTATGACAAGAAAAAGTACGTCTGGAAGCTGCTGTACATCTACATGCTGGGCTACCCGGTGGAATTTGGGCACAAACAGGCCAGCGACCTGATCGCTGCCGGGAAGTGAGTATGACGCTCAGTGCCAGTTAGTGTTGCCAGTTTGGCTGTATCGTATTGTCGATTCACTTAACGTCGTACGGATGTGCGCTGCAAGTCGGGCCTACTGATGCATGTCGCAGGTATGCGGAGAAGCAGGTTGGCTACATGGCATGCTCGATCCTATTGACCGAGGTGGGTGCTTTGCTTGACGCATGGACGCGCATGTTGAGCACCGCTGCTGTGGGGATGTGGATGCCGTCAGCACACTGTGCCTGTTGGTCACGAGCTGCTCTGCAGCTGCATGTCTGGTTTAGGCTAGGGGTACTGGGCACACCAGCCTCCGCAGCGGCATCTTAACACGGCTGTCCACCTTTCTTGCCGCAGAACGACGAATTCCTCCGGCTGGTCATCAACTCCATACGCAACGACATTGTCGGCCGCAACGAGGCCTTCCAGTGCCTTGCGCTCAACTTCATCGGCAGCGGTGCGCCTCGGCAGCGTCATATGAAACCCCTTGACGCATCACCTGCATGTCTGTTGACAAGCACCAGGAGCACCGCCAATGGCAGCGTTCCGTGCAGCCTGACGACGTCGTGCTGACGACGGCAGTGTAGCAGCCTCCAGTGCACGCCACCGCAGCGGACGGCTCAGAGACGGCGAGCCTGCTGACATCATCACCTGGACACACTCGTGAAGCCTTTCAGAACCGGCGCCTCCCAAGTTGAGAAACGAAACCCAATGAACATGTCGCTGCAGTGGGCGGCTCGGAGATGGCGAGCCTGCTGACGGCGGACGTGGCGACGTTGCTCACCAACGGCAGCGTGCGGCCAATCGTGCGGAAGAAGGCGGCGCTCGCACTGCTGCGCCTGCTGCGCAAGTCGGCCGACAATGCTGAGGACATTCTGCCGGCAGACGTGAGTTGATGAGCATGTGTGTATCAAGTAGAGTGACATATGACTGAGGTGCCAGGGTGGTTGGTCCTACACATCTACTGGGCACCCACCGGCTGCTGGCGTTGCCGCAGCTCCTGAGTGTCAGGAGGATTGGAAGGCTCCTCTTGCCACCCGTCGACGGCGCCATTCTGCTGCGCCGCAGACATGGAGCGTGCACATCAACCACCTGCTGGAGGAGCACGAGATTGGGGTGCTGCTGGGCACAACGGCGCTGCTGCTCGGCATAGTGTCGCGCAGCTACCAGGTGCCGCAGCCTCACATTCAAGGACGGCTGCCCATGATCATGATCTCAGATGCTTGTCACCCAACGAGGAACCTGACCATTTCCTCCATTGGCATGCTGCTATGTATCTTGATGTCCCAATGCACAAAGCTGTGTGGTTTGTGTATTGTTCGCCAGGGCTTTGAGGGCGCTGTGCCCAAGCTGGTGGCGGTGCTGCAGCGGCTGCGCTCGCGGGAGGTCGGCCCCGACTACACCTACTACGGCATCGCCTCCCCCTGGCTGCAGGCAAGATGCATGTCGTCCCTTCACGGTCTTGTGACTATAATATAGGGCCACGCACACGGAAGGTCCGCCCGGGCCGCCGCCTCCCAATGGGTGCAGAACAGCGCTGCCCAGCGGGAGTCTCACAGGCACTCCACACAGGTATCAGGATGCGCCAGTGCATAATCGCACTCCCTGCGGCTGGTGGCGTCCACAGGTGAAGACGCTGCGGCTGCTGCAGTACTTCCCGCCGCCGGAGGACCGTGTCACCTACCGCGCCCTCAATGACATCCTCAAGAAGATCATCACTGGTGCGCTTGCTGGCGAGCACGTTTCAACAGTAGTGCTTTCAAGTTGCGCGCAAGATGCGATGTGTGAGTGATGCTAACAGACTGATTCAGCAGGCCACAAAATGTAGTACGTGATGCTTGTACCGGAGAGTACACTTCCATGGATATGCTTGAGCTGTGCGCCAGACTGGAGACTTGTCCACCCTGATCGCTCGCTGCCGCTGCCGCCGCGCAGCTGCGGCCAAGGGGACACAGCGCATGCGACAAGCACGACAGGACAGGCAGGGCTATGGAATGGCAGAGCTGATGCCGAGCAGTCCTGTGGGCCCTACCTCATAGGTCAAGCACACTGCACCTCCCTTTTGCAACTCTCAGGCCTTTGTGCTCATCCCATGCGCAGGCAACGAGCCGGTGAAGAACCTGAACAAAAATAACGCGCAGCAGGCAATTGTGCTGGAGGCCATCGCGCTGGCACTGGCGCTAGACGCCGACCCCGAGGTGAGCAACTTCGGACGTCAAAGCTCGAAAAAAATTGCATGCCCACATCTGCATTGGCACAGAGGTGCTGCTTTTGACGCGCATCTAGATCCAGGTCACAAGACATCAGCCACTGCGCCAGTGTCAGCGGCTGGCCCTGAACATGCAACTACTCGTCAGCTGAGGCAGACACGAGCTCTGCCTCAGCTGACGAGCAGTCTCCATTGTTGAGGTCTCTGTCGTGTGACATCTGGCGCTGTGCCTGTATCCTGTTCCTGTTGACCCGCCGCCAGAGTTCCGTGTCATAAATTGGTAATATGTTCCTTGGTCGTTGTCACGGGAGCTGCAAGCGGCGATGTGGCTGCTGGGGAAGTTATCAGCACTCCGAAGGCCGCCTGCTTCCCTGACATTGCCTGCCCAGATTGTTTCTGGTTCGTATCGCAGGTGCTGCGTGCGGCGACGGGCCTGCTGGGGCGGTTCATCAGCATGCGGGAGCCCAACATCAAGTACCTGGGCCTGGAGTCGCTCATGCGCCTGGCCGAGGTGCCTGCCGTGGCGGAGACCATCGACAAGTGCGTCCCAACTTCTTCCTCCTGGAGCATGGCCGATGAACACGGCATGACCCTCTTCCAGCTGTGCACCGACGGATGCATGCCGCTGACAGAAACGAGCGGACCCTCCGCACTGGACAGGCACCACAAGTCGATCATGGGGGCCGCTGCAGGCGGCGGACATCAGCGTGCGGTGGTGTCTGCAGGTCTCTCCGTCGCTGTGCTTCCCGCAAACCCCCGTGTTGCAAACATCCGCAGGCACCAGAAGTCGATCATGGGGGCGCTGAAGGAGGCGGACATCAGCGTGCGGCGGCGAGCGCTGGACCTGCTGTTTGCGATGGCGACGCCCGCCAACGCGCCCGGCATCGTGCGCGAGCTGCTGACCTACCTCACCGTCGCCGACTTTTCCATGCGCGAGGAGCTGGTGCTCAAGACCGCGGTGCTCGCGGAAAAGTGGGTTGATCGAAAGCTCGAAAACTTCGAACTCCTGATGGTTTGCTCACTATCACGGATCAACTCTATGCCAGGAGCGGTGCTGGCAGAAAAGTGAGCTGGACTGCTGTCTGTCGACACAGTGGTAAGTTTGGCAGCGTTCGTGGGACTGCTGATCTGGGCCTTCAGCTATGTGAACTCTATTTGCTGGCCTGCAGGTTCTTCCCAGACTTGGAGTGGTATGTGGACACGATGATCACGCTGATCGAGCGCGCAGGCGAGTTCGCCACCAAGGACGTGTGGCACTCCACCGTGCAGCTGGTGCGGCCCCCCTGCCTGGTGACCCTACCTTTTGCCCCTCCCCAAGCCCGGGGCATCTTTGGCGAAACAGCTCCAAAATGTGTCAAGTGGCCACCGAAGTTGCACCCAATAACCGTGCTTTCGTCGGCCGCCCAGTGGTGATGCACATGTGTCGGCCGCCCAGTGGTGATGCACCTGTGATGCACCATGACAAACCCGTTCGTTGTAATGCAGGTCACGAACCACCCAGAGCTGCACGCATACGCGGCGGCGCAGACAGTGGAGGCGCTCAAGCGGGGCGCCAACCACGACGCCATGGTCGGCGCTGCCGCCGCAATTGTCGGTGCGCCTCCCGCTCGCACTCAGTCGTCAATGCATGGCAGTCTCGCCCCAATCCATTCGAGAACGCATGTGCCTGCAGCTGATTCGTATCTCGAGCATGTTTCATAGAGGCCGAGAATAAGCCTGAGGGAGGCTGATGTCCTTGCATTCACATCCACATCATTCCGTTCAGGCGAGCACGGGCAGCTGCTGACAGATACGTCGGCGGAGGACCAGTTCGAGATGCTGAACCACCTGTTCCTGAGCGCGTCGGTGGAGGGCAAGTCGCAGCTGCTGTCTGCCTTCCTGCGCATCTCCCTTCGCGAGGGCCTCGACCCCGCCGTCAAGCGGCGCATCGAGGCCGTCTTTGAGAAGTGCGCCCTTTCGTTGGCTATATTGGTGTTCTTTCCTTACATGCTGTCATGCCCGAGCATTGATGGATCCTGGGCATCAATGCATTGCCGCCAAGAAGCTCGTCAGGGCAGAATTTGGAAAACTTCGCCAGCCGCAACTCCCAACGCCTGCCGCCTTCCTCAGCAGCTAGCAGGACCATACACAAATTCAAAGAAAATTCAACACCCTTAAGTCCGAATACCGCAGGCACAAGTGCTACCTGGATGCAGAGCTTCATAGTACAGCAGCCTTCGACTAAATCAAAACTGGGTATTGACGAATCAGCTTCCAAAACCCTCAACCCCTTCAAAACGCAGGCACAAGAGCTACCTCGATGCAGAGCTGCAGCAGCGGGCCACGGAGTACAGCGGTCTGTCGGCGCAGGCAGACGTCGGCCGCCGCAACGTGCTGCCGCTGCCCCACTGGGACAAGCGCAAGTCGCTGCTGCTGCGCCGCCTGCAGGAGCGCGAGGTGTGCAGAACTTTTTGCAGGGGTTCTGCACCGCAGCCTTGTGTATGCAGGCCAGTTTTCATACATTGACGCCGGCTCAAGCTGTGCGCGGCGCCCTGTTCCTGCTCCCTTGCCGGTGTACTGGGCAAGGCGCCTGGCGCCAATCTGCCGGATGATCCACCTGTCTCCAACATGCATGCCGAACCAACTCCCCGTCCTTGTCAGCCTTCCCTGTCACATTTCCCAGTCTCGTGCTGTCGATCTGCAGGGCGCCACAACGGACGAGCAGGCCGAGAAGCCCGCCTGGATGTCGGCGGAGGACGGCGCCAACGCCGGCGCGAAGGAAGGCATCGCGCTGGACTCGTCGCCGCCGGTAAGCGCTCAGGGTTTTGGACGTGCGTTCTTGGGCAGTGCCACACACTACCTATGCAAGCCTGCTCTTGCACTACATGCCGCTGTCGTTGTGTACTTGAATCCTATCATTGTGCACCTCATCCACCCTGAACTCTTCTGTGCGGCCAGGCGCTGGAGCACGCCAACAGCACAAAGGAGCCAGAACCCGAGCCTGAGCCGGCGCCCGAGCCGCAGTTCGTCGTGGAGGAGGCGCCCCTGATCGGCATCGACGACGACGGTGCGGCGGCGTTGGTGAATGTCAAGTAGGGTTTGTCAAGTTCACAAGAGGCGCCGCTCATCGGCGTCGACGACAGGGGTGCGCCGGCGTGCATGCTGGTCACTGGGACTTGAGGAGCACGCTCAATGGGAATCGCAGACTGTAGAGTGGCAGCTGGTTGGGGCGCTGTCACACAGGTGTCTCGCGCCTGCGTGGCGCACTGTGTCGAGCAGATGCCACTTCTGCTATCCAAAGTCTTGTGGCAAGGCTGCACCGGGCGTGCCCATATTCACGCTGGCTGCCATGCAGCCATCTCTGCAGCACACTGTCAAGTCCAGAGCAGCTCGAACTACTGCGCACAGGTTGTGTCCTCACATGCTCGGCCTGACAGCAAGGCCACCCAGCCTATAGGTCTCTGAGATGGCACTTGTGCATTGTTCCCGTAGACTACTCCAGCAGCGCACCGCTGGCGAACGGGTACCCAAAGACCAGCAATCCGCTGGACGAGCTGCTGTCAGGCATGGCTGGCGTGTCCGCGGCGCCCGCGGCGCAGCCTTCCGCGACGCCACCGGCCGCGTCCGCCGTGGTGCGCGCTGTTTTCTTCGCACGTTCACATGCCATTCTGCGTTCACCTGCTCTCGTCGCCTGCTTTCATCACCACTCAAGCGCCTTCGCATCGATTGACTCTGCTGTAACCAGCTTTGCATCCGCCAGCTGTGAGTGTGTCGAAGATTAAGTGGTTTGCTCTTTTGTTGCCGGCCCCGCAGACGCACGCAGACCCCTTTGCAGCGCGGCCCAGCCCGCCCGCCGCGCATGTGCCGGCCGCTGCCCCGCCGCCGCCCGCCGCGCAGCTTCCAGCGTCCCCATCCGCTTCCGCGGCGTCCGGCTCGCCAAGCGCCGCGGCCGCTGCGGCAGCGTTCGCGCCCACGGCGGCGGCGAGGTCCGCTGCAGGGTCAGCAGCTGGCTCTGTGCCGGGCTCGCCGCTCTCACAGGTGACTGTTGTCTAGCTCACATCTTGGAAATCATCTCCTGTTCATCAGGTTTCAGTGCTGCCTGGCGTCAAGAGTAGCTTTGTTCATCTCACTCATATGCCTGGATCCTGTGGCGTCTCTGCCTTTCAGCATGCCAGGCGGGAGGACCTGACGCTAAGCCGCTAGGGCCAGACCTGTGGACTGACACAGGGTCACGTTTGTGCATTGGCAGGCGGACTCGCAGCAGCCGCACTACGGCGGCGCGCCGCCGTCACCGCTGTCGCAGGCTTCCGGGCCCTCGTCGCCGCCGGCACAGCAGGCGCCGCCGCAGATGCCTCCGCCGCAGGTGCTTGCTCCATGCGGCCACGAAACACTTTGACAATCTGCGTGTTCAAGAGCGCTGTCTGGCAGGGCTCCTTGTTGCCATAAAGTCTGAGTGCTGCCCGTATTTATGCCTTGTCTGGCGGTAGCAGCGAGTGATGGCTCCTGGCCCGAGGTGCTGACCACAGCAGCAAGAACAACAAAATGTCAATGCCGAACAGACTTGCCGAAAGGCGGGCAGGCCAGGATGTTCTTATCCGCTAAACCCTGCTCCCTTGCGGCAGGTGGCGGGAGACGTGGGCGAGTGGTTCCGCCGACTGACGGCCGTGGACGCGGGCATCCTGTACGAGGACAGCTACCTGCAGGTGAGCAGAACCTCGGGAGCTGCTTTTGCCCAAAGCTTGCGTGCGAAATCTGAAGCGCTCCTCTTCACATCCGCTGCAAGCTTGCGTGCACCTCCTCGGTTTGGGACATGTGCATGCCGGCCTGCTGATGCGCCAGCGACACCATGTGGTTTCCCTGTCGTGCATGCGCAATTATGCTATGCGTACTGACAGCGTGCCGATTGCATACTCCGACGCCGCCATCGCCTTTCTGCCACACAGGTGGGCGTCAAGCAGGGCTTCCAGGGGCCGAGCGGGCAGCTGCAGCTGTACCTGGGCAACAAAAGCGACGCGACACTGGGCCGCCTCATCTGTGCAGTCCCGCCGCAGCCCGCCTTTGCGCTGCAGCTGGGATTCGTGCCGCCGGCCATCGAGCCGAAGAAGCAGGTGGGAGGCCTCGACTACACTGGACGAGTAGCCTCTCGAGCCTCTGAGGGACTGCATGACGAATGGTACTGCTGCATGGTAACTGCTGCTGCAGAGCTGCCCGGCCACCCTTTGGACCTTTGGACTGGTGGGCATGGCATGATGGCTGGAAGCTTTTGGCAACGCTGGCGCCTTTCCGCGGCCCTTCTTTACATGTCAAAAGCCAAAACGAATCCAGGGGGGGTTTGATGAACAACTCGATACACATGTCTTGTTGTGAATCGACAGGTGGTGGTGGCGCTGGCAGTGACAGCGCTGGCGCCCTTTCGCGACCCGCCGCGCCTGCAGCTGGGCTACTCCCTGAGCCCCGGCGTTGGCGCCTCAGAATCGCTGGCGCTGCCGGTGGTGGCCACCAAGTTTGTCGTGCCGCCCGCGGAGGCGCCGCCCGCGGAGCTCTTCTTCCAGCGTTGGCGCGCTCTGCCGGGTACCTCTGAACCCCTGAATCCTCTTGCCTCTTGCCGGACTTTGTTCGATTATGTTGCTCGCTCTCTCCCATGTTTCAGCGGCAAGACCAAGAACTGACACTGCAGGTCAGCTCATTGACAGTGGTATACCGGCCTGCCGCACAAGCTGACCGAGCGTATGGCGCGGGAGACGCCGCTGTCTTCTGATATGCAAAACCAAACACGCATGCCCACAGCCTTGATTTGTTGAATTCGTTGTATGCATGCAGGCCCGCCGCACAAGCTGACGGAGCGCATCGTGCGGGAGACGCCGCTATCGCGCGGCGCCATTTCGCAGCTGCTGGCCGCGCTTCGACTCGCGGACCTGCGCGACTTCGACCCGCAGCCCGAGAACTTTGTTGCCGCCGGCAGCTTCTGCTTCGCGCCGCCGGGCGCGCCGCCGCAGCAGGTCCGCTCCCAAGCTGCAGCAGGACGTGTCACATCTGCTGCATGTTCAGGCTGTTCGACGCAGCATCTAGGTAGCATTTGCGGTTGTCTGTAGCTGGCTGTCTGTAGCTGGCTGTCTGCAGCTTCAGCCGATTGCACACCTTCGCAGCAGTGAATCGTAAGCATTCTTCTTATAGCAGCGGCAAACCAGCAGCCAGCAGCTGTGGCTGCTTCCGCATGTGGTGAGGTGAAACAAGCATTCGATGACGCCGGTCCCAAATCTTGCTCTTCTCATTTCCTCAAGGTCACATGTATCCCGCACATGTGCAGGTGCTGGTGCTGGTGCGCATCGAGGTGGACGTGTCCAGCCACCAGCAGTTCCAGGTCACCATTGCATCGCCGGACTTACAGCTGACGGCAGCCGCCAAAACCCTGCTGGCGCTGCACCTGGCCCGCATGCCATCTGCTTGAAGACGCACGGCGGCAACCCATCGAAAGACGAGTGGCCATTATTCTGACGTGGAACAATGTGCAGCATTGAGAACGCCAGAGGCAGCGCCACCGTGTAGTAGAAGTGCTGGCGGGGTGCCTGCGTGCAGCAGGTCTCCTGAGCCATATCTATACACAAGTGCGGTTGGAAACAGAACCGTCAGCCTGCTCTGTTGCGCCGGAACTGGAAGGGGGGACGTGCCCCTTTCATTGCGTCTTGCACACACGGTACTTGGGTTCGATTAGGGTCATGAGCACATGATGCAACAGGTTTCGAGCGCATCAGGCCAGCCAGCCTCACGTGTTTCTGATGTAGTGCCTGAATCAGGTTGAAAATTGGGGTGCTGACACTCATGATCCTGCGTAGGGGCTTGCACAACCCCTGTGACGGCCCTTGGGGCTCGGCCAATGTCCCACCTTGAAGGTGCCGCAGCGGTTAACTGTACCTCAGGAAATCAACAGACCGCCCTCCGTCGCCGGCAACGGTTCCATCGCACTGCTGTCTTCCATCCGCCCTCTGCGCAAAGATGGAGGCATCTGAAACCGGATTATTCTGAGCTGTCGAACGTCCGGTAGTTTGTTTCCCGTGCCCATGCCGCTGTGACGCCACCGCCTGCGCCGTGGCACTTCTGCAGTGGGCCTTGGGGCAGTGTCGTAGAGACTTGTGGACTGCTGACGGGAGCCCCTGGCATTTTGTTGCAATGTACCATGCTCGGCAATATGGCTCGACGGCAGGCACAGCTCGATGGCTGATCCGCTGCGGCAGGGCTTGGAGAGGCTGGGAGGTGGAGGAAGCTGACCGCCGCCGCCAAAACCCTACTGGCGCTCCACTTGGCCCACATGCCGTCTGCTTGAAAAGGGGGCGGCACCCGCTGGGAGACATGCCCCAACAATTTTGAGGTGAGGAAATGTGCAGCACCGAGAATGCGAAGGGCGACACTGTGGCGGCAGCAGTCCTGGCAGGGTGCCTGCGCGCAGCCAGGCTGCTGTCGCCGTCAATTTGCGAGTTTAGCGTTGGGAAACTTCACCGCCGGCCTGTTCTGTTGCGCCGGGGACATAACGCGAGGAGTTGGTCGCAGCTGAAGCTGACATTGTGCGCACGCCTTTTGTTGCATCTTGCCTCACGGTACTTAGTTTCGGCGAGGCTCTTGAGCACGACCTGGCAGGCTGCAGGGTTTTCGGTTCATCGGGATTTGTCAGCCTCGTTTTGGTTTCGTGGAACACCGTATTGCCGGGTGAACAATGAAATTCTGCGCGGCTCTGCCTGTGAGTGGTACGGTTCATTCGGTACCGGCACGTTGATCTGCAACTAGCGTCCGCACTCTAGGGTGGGGCTCAAGGCTCGCTCACTCTCCCCAGGCGCCGCGGCGGTTCCGTCTCGGGAATCACGGCATTTGGGCCCTCCGCCGCTGGTGGTGGGCCCAGCACGCTGCCCTCCTCCATGAGAGCGGCCGCCCTCTGCGCCAGGCTGGCGGTATCCTGGGCCGGAAACGCCCGAGCTGGCATGCCGCCAGGCTCTGCTTCCTGTGCCGGCGCCGCCACAACGCCACCGCCTGTGTCGCGCTGCCGCTGCTGCTGTGCGCCGTCAGCCGATGCCGGTGCTCCTGCACTTGACTGTTCCGCATCTTCTGACGGAAGCTTTTGACGTGTGTTTGCATCTTGAGCCATTGCGTGCCCTGCGCTCGACAATGCTACTGAAACAGCACGGATGTCAGCGCGGTTCGGCGGCCGGCACCACTCCGCGCCTCGATTCAAGCGGCTTGAATTTCAATATTATACAGTCCGATTGGGAAGCGCAAGGGAACCTGACGACAAAGAAAAGCGCGCGAGAATTTTCGACACGATCGCTTTCCGATCTCGCGGCATGGTTTCCCTTCCAAGCATTTGGTAGTCCTTGATGACCTGGCCGGCACATTTTCTGGACCAGGCCTAGCCCAGGAAAAGCGGATTTCGTCTGATCGTGCTTTGACGAAAAGTAACGAAACAGCTGCCACATGGCTTTCTACACCTTCTCACACAGTCAACTCAAGCGTTGGCACAGACCCTACCGATGCGAACAGCAGACAGCGCAATGGAGACTGCAGGCGATCGCAGAGCGGCCGACAGGACTGGGGTTCGGGACGCATGCGAATCGCAGCCAACGGCGTCGTTTCCTGTGAATCAGAAGTTCAGTCTGCTGCTGGTACAGCCGTCAACCGACGCGCAACCTGCGGCGCTGCTCTCGGCATCATATCACGGTGAATAGAAGGGATCCGGCAACAGGAACAATTTGCCTCCAGTCTCGCTGCATTCCACCACAAGCCATGCGTCTCAGGCTCGATCCCGCATGTGTTCACGCATCGTCATGCTTGGCAGCGGCCCGCTGTGCGCGACGCTGCCCCAAACAGAAGGTTTTGCTGAGCTACCCTCCGCCGCGTTCCGTGTGCAGTAAATTGTGCTCCGACGGCCGCCGCCGCGCTGTCACGGCTAGCAGCGGGCCGTTTGCCTGACATGATCATGGCGGACTGGCAGGTAGGGCCTCCTACACCATGCCGCAGAAATATCTCACGGGGGCAACCTGTGCACTTTTCATGCTCACTCATGGCTGCGCCTCTTGCAGACGGTCGCCCCTGACGTGGTGCCCTGTTGGTTTTCCATTTGAACAAGATCGTTGTAACCGCACTTCCATTGCATTCACGGCAAGCTGCCTCCCGTCGCTGGACCCCACCTCCTGGGTCCAATCCTGGGTCTTGCGACGTGTGCAGGGCGGCGCCCAGGAGCTGCTCGGGGCGATGCAGGGGCGCGAGGAAACGCGCACCATTCCCGTCGTCGGTGAGCAGCAGTCTCCCGTACCTGCCCCGTTTCGGGGTCGTGTCGGATGTGCTGTCGATAAACTTTGCACCGTGTAGCCCTATCAATCACGAGTCTCTCTATTCTCGCCTACCTGCTAGGCCTGGTTATTTCACCAATCAGAGAGACGCAAAACCAGTCCTCGCCTGCTGACAACTGCATGCCTTGCGCAGTAACGTCAGCAGAAGCCGAGCCGGTGGCCGTTGTCGACGCTATCCGCGCCGGCGCGGCCGCCTTCCTGGTCAAGCCGCTGCGCAGCAACGAACTATCCACCCTGTGGCAGCATGTCTGGCGCCGCCGCATCGCGGCGTCGCCGATGCCGATGCAAATGCCAACTTCCTTTGGTGGCGCGAGCGCTACTGCCATTGGCGCCAGCACGCACGCCCCCAGCACGTCCGGCGGCTCGCACGCGTCACACAACTCCGACAACAGCAGCAGCGGCTGCTTCTCGCCTGGCACGCCGCCGTTGGCCGGCTCGTTGCCGCTGGCCGACTCAGACACACCGATGCACCGCGCCCTGCTGCCGCCCCCCGGCCAGCAACGACCGCTGGTGTTCCCGCCAGCCCCCGCCGGCGCGGCCATGTCCCCCTTCTGCCGGCCCAGCAGCCCTCCGCCGGCGACGCCTTCAGCCCCCGCCCGCTCCGCGCCGGCTGCCTTAGGCGCTGCGACATCTGCATCCGCCGCCGGAGACGAAGCTGTCAGCATGGAGGTCAGCTCGGCTGCACCGCCGGCGCGCAACAGCATCGACGCCGGCTGCGTGGCGCGCGCCTCCGTGGCCGCCAACACGTCAGTCAAAACACCGCTAGCGTCGACGCTGTTCCCCGCCGCGTCGGCGGCGCTGCCGGCCGCCTTCGGCCAGCTGCGCAGCCTGTGCCTGCCGCTGCGGCCGGCGGCGACGCTCGGCAGCGATGCGTCCCTGGACCTGTCGGTCGACCTTTCCATTCGGCCTCTGGACGTCACGCCGAAGGCCGCCAGCCCCTCCGCCGCATGCGACAGCACGGCGCCGATTCAGGGTCTGTCCTTCGGCAGCCTGTCCGCCGTCGCGCCCCACCGCAGGTGTGCTGCGCAGTACATACAACCCCGTCTACCGTGCCTTAGCGTTCCAAGCTCAAGATTCCAGCAGGAGTCAGCCCATCTCCTCTGCCACGTGTGTGGCACAGTAACAGGACGTCAAGCTGCACAGCCCGTGGCAAGATGGCAGCTGCACCCTTCAAGTGACTTCTTATTATTTACACTTATTTGCACTGCTGCCAGTCCAGTTTATGCTGCCGCTGTCCATGATACCTGTCTTAAGTGAGACCATGAATGTGACCGTGAACATGACCCTCCTATGCGTTGCAGGATGCCGGCCAAGGCCATGAAGCTGTTGACGCCTCGCGCTGGCAGCCTGAGCCATTCCAACAGCTCTGTTTTCAGCAGCTTCAGGTGCACACCCTCTGCTACACATTGGGCATCGCTGTGAAACCTGGAATGAAGTGCGGGATACATAACACAATCATGGCCTCTGCTATTGTTACACACTGCGCTCACGCCAGTGTGGGCTTGTCCGGCGGACCTCGAGTGCATGTGGCATGGATGATCAGCTGACTTGTGTCTGGTGGCTGTGCCCCTGCAGCGGCCTCAGTCCGCAGGCAAAGCCAGTGCCGCCGCCGCCGCAGCACCAGGCGGCGCGGCAGGCGCCTGCCGCCAAGGCGCAGGTCCCGCTGCTGCTGCCGACCGCGGCAGCCGATGTGACGAGCAAGCAGGTGGGTCTCCACTGCGTCTGCGCGAATCTCCTGCTTGGGGTGCAACACCAATCGGCCTACACTGTGCAACACTCAGTAGATGACTCTCAACAGCCACCGCCATTTGTCCGTGGCGCCTGCCCGTCAATGGCTGCCTAATCGCGTGATTCGCTAGCTTTGCCCTGACAGCATGGCGGTTAGTTGCACCGTTCACCAGGCGAACCACTCCCAGGCGCACCACACTTAATGCAGCAGCCGCCGCAAGCGTTTCCTGGTGTTGATTTCTCGCGGCCCTTTTGGGTTTTATTTTTTATTTCCTGCTCCGTGCACAGCTGGACCAGAAGGCGGTGTGCGCGGCCCACCGGCGGGCCGCCATCATCAAGTTCCGGCAGAAGCGCGAGTCCCGCAACTTCGACAAGAAGGTGCCTTGCTTGAAGCTGTTCTGTGCCTTGTCACTTTTCTGCTCCTCCCCCGCCAGCGATCCACTGCTGCCCCGCCAGCGATCCACTGCTGCCTGCTGTCGCATTTATAGCAGACTGTATTGTGGCCGCCTACTACAAAGGCAATCGGGTTTGTGCGCTGACCCACCATTCTGGCTCTGACCCTGCTGAAATCTTGCCAAACCGCAGGTGCGGTACGTGAGCCGCAAGCGGCTGGCGGAGTCGCGGCCGCGCGTGCGCGGACAGTTCGTGAAGGCTGAGGTCGCTGCTGCCTGCCGCGCCCTCGCCGTCCAGGTGCCTTTTTGCGCTTCTTTTGTCGTGCCTGCTTTCGTCACGCCTGGGCTCGAAGCAGTTTGCACCAGAGCTGCACCACATTTGCTGCGGCATGCTGCTGCTTCCCTTGGGTTTTTTTGTCTCCATAGCTGCCTGTACAGTCGTCTTTCATGTTGCTGACATTACGTCTCTGCCGGCAACTGCAGAAGGGCACTGATGCAGCGGGCGCAGTCGCCGTCGCCGTGGCGGCACGGTAAAGTGACGAGCAGGAGGGGAGCGGAGGCCGCGGCACTGTCTGGGAGCGACGCGAGCAGAGGCGGGTGGTGACTTGCACATGGTGGCGATGCTGCCGCGCTTCTAAGTCCAGCGCGTGTGATGCGGGATCACCGCTGCATCTCGTTCAGAGGTGGCACATGGAGAAACGGCGCTCGCGAAGGCAGGAAGGGAGCCTAGTTAGCGGGCGGGATCAACAACGGTTTACTGGCCTTCAGCGCTTAGGCAGCGTCGTGGTTTGCGGGTGCTGGCACGGTTTCTGGCAAGTTGGCAAGTAGTGCCATGCTTGTGTTGAGTGACACTTCTTTGGGCTTCTGGTTGCACAGCAGTCTGTGCTTGTGCAGCCCGGATGGTGATTGGGGGCGAGTGATTGCGCAGCATGGCGAGACTTGTTGGATTTTTGAGGGGCGTCTGTACAAATCGTATTGACGATTGCAGCACGGCCCTGCCTCAGGAGTCGGCAAGCGACTCGCGGAGTTTGCAGCGGCAAATGTCACGTGTTGTGTGGCACGTGACATTAGGTTCAGCTCATGTTGTTTTGATGGCCTCTTCATTGCGTTCCTGCTCATCAAATGTTCTTGTCTCGCCTCTGGTAGTCGAGCATGCATTCATCCATGTGCGGTGTCTCGGAAAGGTCTGAAAGTATTCACCAGGTCAACTCTGCTTCACCGCGGTGCTTTCCACCGCTCCATGGGAGTAGAGCAGTCCTGGACTTGGAACATCAGCCTCCCATGCAAGCCGGCGCCTTTTCGACGATGGTCAAGCTGCCTTCTCATGCGAGGTCGTGGGCCCCCTGTCATCGCCATGCCCGCCGACAGGCTTGCCCTCGTCATCAACCTGGTCCAGCTCTGGAAATGCGCAGTGCACCGACACCTGCATTCATGCCAATGGCGATTCATGGTCTTGGAGACATCGAGGTCTGTCTTCGCCTCTGTCGTGTGTGGTTCTCTATGACATCGCGGCGGCGCGAGCGTCAAGCCAGGCACGCAGGTAACACCCTGCATCTGGGCTTCGTGCATGATCGTGTGGGTCTCGCCCCATGCTGCAGCCGCAGCCGTCACACCATCACTGCTGCTGGTGCCCACCTTGACTGGCATCATGGCTGCGGCATGCCGGCGCAGAGGGATGCCAACGCCATGCACATCGTAACAGCCCCAGGCGTCTAGTCTAGGTTTTGCGGCCCTGGCATCCCACCTCATTGTACTTGCGGCAGCACTCCTTGAGGTCTCGTACCTCCCGTGAACACATGTGCATGTTCTGGAAGCCCACCTGCGGAAGTGGAACAGAAACACTCGGTTGCTTCTCTGCCTGTGCCTGCGCCAGGCGAGGAGCCCGCAAGTTGTCGCCAGTTTCAGCACCAGGTGGCATGCCGGTGCAGCTGCACTTGTAAGCCCGCTGCACCATGCCGTGCAACACATCACGCATCGCCGAGTTTGACTCCCCGCGGAGACCTCTTCCGTCACACAAGGATCTTCTATGGTGGACATAGTGCAGCTCACCTTCTTCAGGCAGGACTGGAACTGACAGGCGTACTTGCGGCAGGCATGCGTCTCGTCAACCTGCCGCGGCATGCCGCCGGCGGCGCCGCTGCTGTCGCCGCCACTACAATTGCGCGCAGGCAGCCGCCTGCTGCCGCCGCCGCCGCTACAATTGCGCGCAGGCAGCCGCCTGCAGCCGGGCTGCGACCCTGCTTGTCACTCTTCTGCCTGCCGCTGCTGGCGTCTTGCGCTGTCTTGACCGGTGTGAGACCAGTCAGCGGTCCTCTCCGCTGGGTGCGCTGACTTGCACTCACTACGTGGCACCTTTGCTGACCTGACTTCACCGATCTTGTAGCCAGCGTAGCTGCTGCGACGCGTGGCGAGATATGCCTGGAGGCAGTGGAGCTGCTGTCGACACCGTAAATGCAGCTGCTATCACAGCGCCGCTGGCAACCACAGTTCAGACCTAGTGACAACGTGCCTGTGACAACGTGTCTGAGATGAAGCTCTGATTTAAGTGAAATGACAGTAGATGCTGTGGATTGAAGCGAATATACAGATATCAGAGCTTATTCGAGGCCGATCGGTGTTCGATGCAGAATCAGACCCGCTGACGGAAGGCCTCTTCCGTCAACAGCGCATCTGGCAAGGCTCCAGTGAATGAAACTGCATTGACTCATGGTTTGTAGCGCAAGCTTGCAATGTTGCATGTGAACCTGGTGTGAAGCTGGCGGCAGTTTGGCGGAAGGCCGGTTCAAGCGTGCAAACGCAGCGTGCAGGTTTCAGCGATGTTTGCATGTGCAGTCCGGCGTGATGCATTGCATTGGCGCAGCAACTACTGTAATGGTGGCAAGTGGCTGGGACGCCAGATCCTGAAGAAAGCCATTGGCCTACAGAGGTTGCAGCGGAGACGCAGTGGCGTCATCATGACCAGGGATCCCTTTTGCGCTGACCCCATAAAATTATTTACACCTGGCGCATGCATCGAAACAGAGCAGCTCAGCTCTTCTTGTGCCTGTGCTTCGACTTTTTGGGCTTGGCCTTCCTGCTGCCGCCCCTGCCGCTGTCCTCGCTGCCGCTGGCGTCGCCACTGCCGCTGCCGCTGCCGTCTCGCACACGCTTGTTGGAGCGCTTCTCCTTTCTGTGCTTCTTCTTTTCCTTCTTCGCCTTCTGGAGCCGCTTGAGGGCCGCCTCAATGGCCGACTTCGTCGCCTGCTCGCCTGATAGACCGGCATATGCCTGCGGCCCGCCGCTGGGCTGCGGCCCAGCTGTACAGGCGTCTCCAGGCAGCCCGCCGCCAGCGGCCGCGCCGGCTGCCGGCGCTGCGCTGCCATGCCGAGAGTCTGCCGCTGCTGCGAGCGCTGCTGCCGGGGGCGCCGTTGCCGCCGGCTCTGCGCCTGCCTCCGCTGCAGCAATCGACCAGGTTGCCGCTTCCCGGGCCGGGCCGCCAGGCCGCGGCGGCCCGGCTGGCGGGGGCTCGTCTTCACCGCCAGTAGACTCGTCCTCAGAGGAGTCCGCCGCCTCGAAGACGGCCTTGAACAGGTCCATCGGCTTTGGCGGCGCTAGTGGCACCTGGCAACACACATGCACACGAGTGGCTACGACAGCACAATGCTTCATGAAGCAGCCACTAGGATTTGTATGCTCTCTGACCGATGATGAGCTCGCCACATTCAGCAGGGATGCGAAGCACACACCAGACGCTTTGCTGCTGGCAGGTTTCGAGGAAGGGCTGTGCAACGTCTAGAGCTTGGCGTCAGGTTCGCACCTCTGCAGGAGGCGGCTGCGGCTGCCCTGCTGCGTCGTCTGCGGGAGATGCGAAGCCTGGCAGCGTGCTGCCGGCTGCGAACTGGCCACCGGGCGGCGGCGGCGGGAGCCCCAGACCCGCCAGAAAATCGTCAGCTTCCCTTGCAGCTTCCTGCTCCCCGCCAGCGCCGCCACCCAGCCCATGCTGCTGCCACGACGGCGGCGCTGCCTGCTGTGAAGCCTGCTGAGCCTGCGGCTGCTGTTGGTGCTGATGCTGCTGCGGTGGCGGCGGCAGCCGCTGCCCATTGTGCGCCGGCGGCGGCGGCAGCTGCTCGGCAGACGGCGGCGGCGGCAGCGGGAGCGCCTGGTACTCATCGCCGCCTCGCCTGCAGCAAGCAGAATCCACGAGTACGAGGCTCCGGAAATATACCTGTCAGCGAATTTGTCGCTTTGACATGTTTTGCCTCCTGTGGGTCAGGGTCATTGGCAGCAAAGACTGCTTCAGCCTGCTGAACAGCTCCTCCGGAGGCATGCAGTCCCCAGGCATGCAGTCCCCAGGCATGCAGTCCCCAGGCATGCAGTCCCCAGGCATGCAGTCCCCAGGCAGCATCATGGCAGCTGGTCAGCACGGAAACCAAAGCACGCCCCGGAAACCAAAGCGGACTGCCCAAACACTGGAAGCCCAAAGAGATCCAGCAGCTGCGAAGGTTGATATCAGGTGACTGGAGAGCCTACAAACCCAAAAGCGGCGCACCTGGATTGCCCCAGGTCGGCGAGCGTCCAGGGCAGTGCCGCCGGCTTCTCGGGCGCCGGCGTCGGACGTCCGCGGTAGGGGTCCGCCACGTTTAGGCGCTTGCACAGCAGCGGCATTGGGCGCCACTCCGCGACGCTGCGCTTTGGCTTGCCCGGCTCGCCTGCAAGACGGCGTCGGCAATCATCTTGCAGCACTGAAGACAAAATGATGTGCCATTTCCCGGGACCAGCTGGCGGCTGGTCCCGCCAGAAGTCCACGGGCAGGTGTGCGACTTTACAGAACAAAAATATCCAGGCAAGGGCACAACCGCAGCAAACCTTTTCCTGGTGCCGCTGCAGAAATGGCGCCGGACTGCGATGTGGCGGACGCCAGCACAAAGGCCACGCTCCCGGAAAGCGCAGCAGCGGGCGGCTTTGCGCCTGTCGGCTTGCGCAGCCCGCCCGTCTCCGCTGCCAGGTCCTGTATCGTCCCCCTGCAGCACACATGCGCACTAGTCAGCGATGATGAGATCAGAAGGCCAGACCGGCCACAGCCACCACGAGCAGCAAATGTGAGCGTATGCCACGCTGCAGCGATGCGTTTGCAATTGCGAGAGGTGTAGCACATCATATCAGCGGGTTTACTTCTGCTGCTGTGCTGTGGCAGACAAACAACATGCAGGCAAACAGCATGCAGGCAAACAACATGCGACACCAACCATGAAACAGTGTCCTCTTGGTGGCACGAAACAAGGTGCGCACTTGACGAAGCTGCTCTGCAGCACCGCTGCCGCGTTCATGAGGCCCGCCGCCAGCGGCGCTGCCTGTCCCAGTGAGCCGCCGGGAGCGGCGCTCGCCGCTGCAAAGCCGCCGTCCCCACCCCGCCGCGGCACTGCTGGCGCCGCTTGCGCCGCGCCGCCGTCCCTGCTCCTGCCACCCACCACACCCCTTCCTGCTGCCGCCACTGAGGGGTGGCTGTGTGCCAGCGGGTCGGCGGTGGCGGCGCTGCCGCCAAAAGCGGGTCTCAAACCCTCCTCCGTGAGTGGCGCCGAGCGGTGCCCCGGCGCCGCTGCCGCCGCCAGCCGCGCCTTGGCAGCGTACACCGCCAATCCGGCTGCCAGCTCGCGCCGCTTCCGCTCCTGCGCGGACGCCTTGCCTGCATCTGCAGCCCAGGAAGGCGGTAGTAAGCACACTGCTACCATTATCATCACAGTCAGGTACCTCTGTGATGGCTGATGTGCACAGAGTATGCATCACTGGCTTGGCATTCAACACATGCCTGCGCAGTGCAGCTCTTGACAAGGAGACCTCTAGCAGAGCAGCTTTTGCTCTCGGCAGTGCATGCCAGCTTCCGAGCGCACCCTGGGGCGGCGGCGCGGGCGGGAACACATGGCGGCCGCTGAAGCTAGACGGCGTCGGCTCCGATGGAAACTGCAACGGCGGCAGCAGCTCGCCGGGTGAGAAGCCTGGCAGGCCGAAGCCCTGTGACCGGCTGGCGGCGCGCTGCGTCAGCTGCATCGGCGCCTTGCGCCCCTCCAGCAGGCCCTGCTGTTTGGCTCTGCGAGAAAGGTGTATTAGATGAGCATCCTGCAGAAGCCGCATGTGCAGCTGATGCTGTATCGGCGCCTTGCGGTCCTGGCTGCAGCAGCACCTGCTGCCTGGCCCTGCGGATGTGCGAGTGGGTCGGCCCTGTTCAGACTCGAGGCACCTACACATGGAGGTCAAGAATTAGCTAGCGCGGGACTGCGTCAACTGCATCGGCGCCTTGCGCCCTTCCAGCAGCCCCTGCGATGGAGTTTTACTTCCATAATCATCCCGTGCGGAAAACGCCACAGGCAGCTGGACTGTCGGCCCTCCAGCAGCGTCTGCTATTTGGCCCTGCGGGTAAAAGCCGCAGTTGCTTTAGCACTGGGGCAAGCCAGTTTGTTGCAATGTCCCATTATCATGGCTGCAGCTGACAGTGTACAGGCCGCCTCTCACCGTGACCAGCTGGCAGCTTAGTGGGCGCTGGCGGCTGCCTCTGCAATCTTAATGCATCTGCTGCAGCTGTAGGCAGGGAACCAGGCAGACTTTGCTGGGGCAGCCGCAAAAAGCGCATGCCTACCGCTGCCGGTCATGTGCGACAGCTCATCGTTGTCCTCGTGCACAGCACCAGATTCGGGACCATACATGTTCTCGTTCTGACGTGTAACACACGCCATATCGCAAGGCGAGACCGGACCTGCTTCCGCCTATCATGAGTGGCAGCTCATCATCATCATCGTCCGAGCCGGCGATTTGGGCGTGCAACGCCGATCGCCGCATGACCGGCTCATGGCTCACGTAGTCGTCCACCTGCAGGAGTTGCAGAGGCAATCTGACGTGGCTCCTGAGCAAGAGGGCGTCCAGGCGGTAGTGGGACAAAAGCACAGCGACACACACCGACCGCAGTGCTGCTGGCTAGCGTATGCTGCATCTGGCTGCCGCCGTGCAGGTTATGATAGGCTTGCCTGTGCGATTCTGTTCTGAACGCGAATCATCGATCCCGACAAGTACTACCTCCCCCGGTCCAGCTCAGCGACATGTCCAGCACGGGCAGCAGCACCGTGTGTGACGTGCATTCCTGCCACTGAACCGGCTGTTCAGGGTGTTGATGAGCAAGATTTGTTGGTACACACCATGCCGTAGGTGTCGTCTTCGTCGCCGGCGCCGACGCCAAACGCGACTCCCCGGGGTTTTAGCGAAGCTGTTGGCTGCCGCGGTGGCGGCGCCGCCTTGGCCGCCTTTGCCGCCCTGAACACCTCGGCGCCCTATCGGGAGCGTATCAAACGTGGCATTGATGTTATGCAGGAGCCTTGTGAGCCCTGATGGCATACAGGAGCTGATTGGATGATCGGACATTGTGGGATTTGCTTTTGAACACGGCGAGGTTGCCTGTGCACGGGCTCGCCATCTTCTGTCACTGGGACACGTCACACTAGACCCTCTGCATCCACCACAGGCACTGCGCCGCGCATGCATACAGTCGCAGAAGAACCTATCTGCAAGAAACTACCTACGCCAAACTGATGCGTGAAGCCTTCGCTCGCCTTGAAGGGATCGAAGCCGAGGCCATGCTGGTCGTCCTTTGGCGGCGGCGCAAAGACTGACACCGGGTCGGGGGCGGTGCCCGCAGAGCGGCCCCAGCGGCTGCCGCCGCGGCCGCGCCCGGTGGACACCACCGCGCCGATGCCGCGCCCCTGACGCCATCCCATCTTCTTCAGCAGCTGGATGCCTGCGTGTGGTGACACGACATTGGGCAAGGTGTCGTTATGTCATGGTGCCCGCACCCCTGCCGCTACCCCATGTTCTTCAGCGATCGAATGCCTACGGCAAGCACTCATTGATATGGTGATTGAACGCACATGATACGTCAGGCGAGACCGGATGGTGGAGCCCTTGTTCAAGAGTGCTCGATGGCGATGACAGGTCGAGTGGCCTGCCAGATAGTGCCTTTTCGCGTCCTGGTCTCAAAAGGGGTTGCAGAAAGCTCTAAGCTTCACCAAGGGACTCTGCAATTGGCGCCAGAAGGTCTGCCGGCAGCAAGCCCGGAAGCACCTCCGACCGCGCCGCCGCCTCAGCTTCCGCGGCATCCCGCGCCCGCGCTGCCGCCAACGCGCCGAAAGTGTCAAACTCCGGAGCTACCGCCACGGCGGACTTCGCTGCTTCCTGCTTCTCGTCCTCGTCCAGAAAGTCATCCACCTGCTGCTTCCTGTAAACGTGCATGGGCGGGTGTCGTCCAGACGCTCGCAAACGGAAGGCTCCGAACCAGATGCTGTAGCCAGGCCAATCATCCGCCGCCGGATCTGCTGGCAGGTGTCCATTTCGCGCTGACAAGCCCCGCCGACGGCACTGCAGGAGGGGTTTGCAGCTTGCTGCAGGTGGCGGGGAATGCTTCCCCGTCCCCGCCGATGTTTCTTGGACTCACTCTGCGGCGGCGCAATCAGGCAGTAGGCCAGCCCTCGGCGCTCCCAGTGCCGTCAAATATAATAATGCCAATGCGACAAGGCGCGTGAGTGTGTTCAATGCTCACTTCGCGGCGGTGCGCTCCGAGCGGGAGGATCGGAAGGCGGCGGGCGCCCAGCCCTCGACGCTGCCGACGGTATTGTAGTGCCCTGCGCTCCAGCCGCCGGTGAAGGCGCCGTGGAAGCGCTGCCGCCCCTCCGAGTCCACCGCCTCCTGCGGCACATATGGTGATGCAGGCTTCCGGAGCATGTGTTGGCGCTTTCAGAGCTAGCAACATGTGTAGATCCTGCCTGCTTCCAGTATGCAGCTAGAGTGCAAGAGGTGGTGCCACTTCGTAGGTCCACTGGCAATGATGGGTGCGCATGGGAGCGGCACTGCGATCAGGCAATGTCATTCAAGGACTCTGGCCGCGATGAGTGTGGTACTCCTTATTCCGGTCTGATTCCAGCAGCGCACATTCGAAGATGAAGATTTCACCTGCTTCCAGACGGGCAGGCTCTTGCTGCCCCCCGCTTCGAACACCTCCTTCTTCTGAAACTCATGCCGCCGCGAGGAGGCCTCCTCCTGGTGCAGCGCCGTGCCGTAGAACACGAACTCGGCGTCGTCCGAGTCCGCCGACATGGCGTCCTGGGAGCTGCGACAATGTAGCAGCTACTTGCGCCGTGAGCGCCGCGCCATTGCAACAGCTCGACGTTGGCTGACAGGTAGAGCCGGTCTAACGCGTTAGGGGAGTCAGTGCTTCGGATGCGTCACACACCATGTCGGAGCTGCGAAGGTCTTCAACGGCAGATGCAACTCAGGTTGTTGATGAAGCCCAGATGGAGAAGTTTCACACCTAGGAACAACAAGAGCCGCCAGCGATGGCAAAGCCGTTGCGAGTGAACACTTCAGAGATGTGACACGCCACGCCACAAAACAAGTCTGAGATGGCATGGCCATCCCGCACCCGATTGTTGCGCAGTCTTCACTTCCATGGAGACTTGCTGCGATTTTCTTCAACTCCTCCGAGACTCCATAGTGGTTGCGATCGCAAGGCAAAGGAAGCAACGATCAAGATTCCATTGAATCGCGTGCTTGCTCTTGCCAGCCACAGGCAACGCACGGCACGTCCCTGCCATTGTCAATGCCGGCAACTGACCGCACCAGCTGCACTGCTGCAGCGTCATTGTTCGCGCATTCATGTCAATATACAATCGGTCTTGGCACCCCAAACATGAACGTCCAGCGTGCGGGAACCACATCTCCACCCGGCTTGCAGCGCATGCACGTTGCCCTCATGGATGCCGTTGCAGTTGGTCAGGTCCAAGAAATTCAGGTGCGGCATGCCTCAGGTTTCTTGATGGGTTGGCCCATAGATTGGGGGTGCTCGCCGGGGCTGCAGGACATCACTGACGGTGAGCGTTGCCGGTGCCGCAAGGCAAGCGGCGGGCCGGACCAGCATTCGGCTGCAGCCCGCCTGTGCGGCGAGCATGTGTGGTCCCCTGAAACAATGGGTGGCTCACCCCAGTGGGGTAGACCTGCCCCAAGACCACGCACAAAGGTCGCTGCCGCTACCGCTGCTTGCCGCCTTGCTTTTCTCGACACTACATACAAGGCCCATGAATGCATACAAGGCCCATGAATGCATGGACACGAATAGGGGTAGCGACTTGTGCTGTATGGCGATAGCGAAGGCTGGAAGGCGATAAGCAGACCACTGGGGCACAGCATAGCCCGGCAAGAGCGGTCCGGAAGAATTAGCGGTGTGGCGATGTGCTGTGTTCTGGATAGGAGCGATGGCCAACAATGGCGTTAAGGCCAGGCAAAACACTGGAGACAGACAAGTAGGTGTCCATAGAGATCGCAAATGCACGCGCGATGCCCTGCCACAGCCGCGTCTACGTAGCGCTACGTAGTAGCTACTGGCGGAAGCCAGCAATTCACCCGACACTGGGCTGCAGCCTGCCGATCGAAGCTGCTGCCGCTGTCGTGCTGGGCCGCTGGTGCACTACCGACAGAGGCACCGTGGCGTCTCTGGAGCTCCTCGAGGTCGAATGCTACGCTGGCAGTCTCCGGGCTTCGCCTCTCCCATGGGCCTGGCCAGGCGGGGCCCCCGGGGCTGTGACCAGCTAGATCACAGCCACCCATGGAAGGGCCCTCCAGCTGTAGCTCCGGTGGCTCCGGCCGCCGCGGGCATGCTCGCAGCCGGCTGCTGCAGCCTGCTGGCAGCTGATGACGATCCCCAGCCGCCAGGCGCTGCCGCTGCCGCCTGCTGAGTCGGGCACAATTGGTCGGTGATTGGGTGCACTGGTGGCGGCTGCTGGCGCCCGTGTGGCGCCGCCCACGCCATACAGCTGAACCCGGCTGTATAACTGTTGCCACAGGCAATCCGGGCGGCTGCTGGAGCTGGACGAAGGCGGCAGTGTCGCCGTGGCAAGCATATTGCGGTATGCACTACTGCACGGCGGCTGCTACAACCCCGGGCGCTGCGGCCCGGAGAGGGACACTCTCGAAGGCCGCATGGTCTGCTGGAGCAGCCGTCCGCCCCACTCTGGCAGGTCGAGGCCCGCCCCTCGGCCTGGCGCGCGTGCAAAGGAGAAGTGTTCCTTGCCTTGCTTTTCTCGACATTACATCCCAGGCCCATCGATGCATGGACACGAATAGGGTAGCGATTTAAGCTGCATGGCGATAGCGAAGGCTGGAAGGCGATAAGCAGACCACTGGGGCACAACATAGCCCAGGCAAGAGCGGTCCGTAACGGTTAGCTGTCTGGCGATGTGCTGTGTTCTGGATATGAGCGAAGGCCAATAATGGCGTCAAGGCCAGGCAAAACACACAGACAAACAACTTGATGTGCTCCTTACCTTTTGCTTTTCTCGACATTACATCCCAGGCTCATCGATACATGAACACTAGTAGGGGTAGCTATAAGGCTGGAAAAGCGAGGGAAGGCGGCAAATG
>JAABUM010000961.1_pt1 | contig 45997 bp, 56 predicted proteins | sample 5559161 | NCBI WGS metagenome assembly JAABUM01 (sample SAMN10711868, study PRJNA513369) | rock metagenome | isolation source: Antarctica rocks | place: Antarctica: Victoria Land, Siegfried Peak nord
ATCCGTGGCCGTTTCCCGCTCCTGGTCGCGCGGCGGTCACACATGGCTGCGGGCGGAGCACTCCACCTCGACTGCGGTACCCCGGTCACGCACACCATCGCGTCGTTCTCTCCGACAGACTGCTAGGCGTCGCCGCCCGTAGGCCATCCCGCGGTACGTCGCTGTCGTACGTCCGAGCGTGCTGTAGGCCGCCCACTCATCCCCTTGCATGGCCGCGTTGGTCATCGCCTGCCGCAGGGAGGTTGTCCCCGTTCAACGTTTAGACCGGGACATACCGCAGCACCGGTGATCAGACGTTCTTCCGGTGGGAGCGCATTTTCTCCGAGCGGGGATTGGGCTTGACGCAATCAAGCATTGACCATGGCACGCGGGTCTTGCGGCACCCAGCCCGACAACGTCTTCGGACCGCCACCGCTTTCCCAGCATGCTAGGTCCCCTTTGGCTTTCGCCGCCAGGTAAGCTGGGTGACCCAAGAACACTCCTCCACGTTCCTCCTGGCTGCGCCACGGATACGACAACGCGCCTCACGGCGCACACGCAGCATGCGACTTTCACCGCACTGCGCTTTCCAGTTGGGTCCCGGTACTCACGGAGAGCAGACGCATGGTTGCCCATGGGGAGGCGCACCAGTAGGACAGCCCTACCGTCATCTGCTTTCCTCCCTTCACCTGTTTGCGTCGCTTTTCACGGACTTACCCTGGCGGACCTTCACCCTGTCCGCGCCATTACAGCCCGGCGTTTGGCTACGACGCCGCCTCGGCCCTCTGTCCCGCGTGCTGGTATTCTCGCATCCCTTGCGGGTACTGCGGTTGCAGAGTTCCCTACTTCCGTTGCCAGATGTGATAGCGCCCCATAGCTGCCTGCTATACGCCGGGTGGAGTTATGAAACAGTCCTCACACGTATTCAGAGCCGTGGAGGCTACCACCTTCCCGTTTTGGGCATGGCGTCTCAGCCAGTTTCGCCATTCTATAGTTACGACGCTTCAAACACAGGTTTCTTTCGTCAGCATAGGGCACAGGGTTCGCGCCGTTTCCCCTGGACTGGCTCGGAGATTCAGCTCTTTGTCAACGGGCTTCACACCGCAGGGAGTGCCGCTCCCCGCCGCATGCCGTTCAACCCTCTTGTCACTGTTCAAACAAGGCTCTTATGAGCAACACCTTTCATCGTTAGTAGGCGCACCTGAACGTCTATAGCAAGAGGACGCGGGCGGACCGCCAGTGTAGCGCCAGGTCGTCACCGTGACCCTCTCGCAGGGGAACTGCTTCACCGGGGCGCTCATGTGTCACTATCGCGCTGCTCCTGATCAACAAACGTGCCGCGCTGTCACACTGCCGCCAAGGGGGAGGCTGTGTGCATGAGCCGGGGCGATGGGGCCGCGGTCCACGACGTATCCTGGATCTCGCGCCGTACCTAGATCTCCTGTGCGCGTTTGTCACGGAAAACGGAAAGCGGCCAGATCCTGCACCTACCTACTCTTCTGTGTGCATGAGAGTTGGGACAGTTTTCCCGCTGACCCGTGCGCACAGACCGATGAAGCGCGCATGCAGGCGCGGGTCGTCGGATAGCTCCGGGTGGAAGGCCGTCGCGAGCATCGTGTCCTGTTCGGCGGCGACAATTGTGCCGTCATGGAGACGAGCAATCTCCTGCGCGGCGGGGCCTATCCAGTCGATCGCGGGAGCGCGGATGAAGACCGCGTGGAACGGCTCCTCGCCGAGCGTCGGGATGACGATATCCTCCTCGAAGCTGGCGAGCTGTCGCCCGAAGGCGTTGCGCGTCACCGCGATGTCCATCACGCCGAGCAGCGGCCGGGACAGCGCCCCGCTCTCGCGCGCCAGTAGGATCAGGCCGGCGCACGTCCCGTAGACCGGGGTTCCCTTCTCAATGGCGCGACGGAGGGGGTCGATGAGCCCGTAGCCGACCATGAGCTTGCCGATGGTCGTGCTCTCGCCCCCCGGGATGATCAGGCCGTCCAGCCCGTCCAGGTGTGCGGGCAGTCGCACAGGGACGGCCTCGACGCCGAGCCGGCGCAGCATCTCCCTATGCTCGATGACGGCGCCTTGCAGCGCCAGCACCCCGATGCGTATCGAGTTGGATATCCTTTTCGTCATGGTCGTGTCGTCCATCGATGACGTCTTGCCTCCCCCGGCGAGAGCTCACCACCCCCGAGCGGCCATGAGTTCCTGTGCGCGGATGGCGCCGCTCTCCAGGCCCTGCATGGCGTCGCCCAGCCCCTTCGAGACCGCGGAGATGATGGCGGGATCGTTGTAGTGCGTCGTGGCCTCCACGATGGCCTTGCCCCGGCGCGCCGGGGCGCCGCTCTTGAAGATGCCCGAGCCGACGAACACGCCCTCCGAGCCGAGCTGCATCATGAGCGCCGCATCCGCCGGGGTGGCGATGCCACCCGCCGCGAAGTTGACCACGGGGAGGCTGCCCGTTTCGTAGACCGCGCGCACCAACTCGTAGGGGGCGCCGATCTCCTTGGCGAAGGCCATGAGCTGCTCGGGCAAGAGCGCCGCGAGATGGCGGATCTGCGTCTGCATCTGGCGCTGATGGCGCACGGCCTCGACGATGTTGCCGGTGCCGGCCTCACCTTTGGTGCGGATCATGGCCGCGCCCTCGCCGATGCGCCGCAAGGCCTCGCCCAGGTCGCGCGCCCCGCACACGAACGGCACGTCGAAGGCGTGTTTGTCGATGTGATAGCTCTCGTCGGCGGGGGTGAGCACCTCGCTCTCGTCGATGTAGTCGACGTCGAGCGCCTGGAGGATCTGCGCCTCGACGATGTGGCCGATGCGCGCCTTGGCCATCACTGGGATGGTCACCGCCTCCTTGATCTCCTGGATGAGGGCGGGATCGCTCATGCGCGCCACGCCGCCCTCCTTGCGGATGTCGGCCGGGACGCGCTCCAGCGCCATCACGGCCACCGCGCCCGCCTCCTCGGCGATGCGCGCCTGCGCGGCCGTCACCACGTCCATGATCACGCCGCCTTTGAGCATCTGAGCCAGTCCCCGCTTGACCGTCCACGTGCTCGTGCTGGCGACCGCTGTCCCCCCTCGCCGTCCATTCACCTGCTCAGCCATGTATTGCCCTCCCTACCAATAGCCTCGCACAGGCGCCCCTTGGGCCGTCAGGGGCGGCTCCCGGGCATCGTGCGGTGTGAGTACACTATAGGAGAGCAGCGGTTCGGTTACCAGTGCCATTATTGCGCTATCGGCCAGACCATTATCGCGAGGCGTCGCTCGCGCAGGAGACTGTATGGCCAAGCATGCCGCCGCTACCCCGTTCATCACGCTGGCGCTGGAGCCCGACGCGGCGCGTCCGCTCTACCGTCAGCTCTATGACGCCCTGCGCGCGGCCATCCTGGACGGGCAGCTCGTTCCGGGCAGCCAGCTCCCGGCCACGCGTGCCCTGGTCACGCAGCTCGGTGTCTCGCGCTTCACCGTGCTGGGCGCTTTCGCCCAGTTGGTGGCCGAAGGCTACATCGAGGGCCAGGTCGGGTCGGGCACCTTCGTCAGTCGGGAGTTGCCCGGCGTCACGCCCGCGGTCGAGGGTCGCGCGACACAGGCCGAGATGGCGCCGCGCCCCCAGCTCTCACGTCGTGGCCAGGTGCTGGCCGCGACGCGCATCCCCTCAGCCGCGGAGGACGGGCGTCCGCGGGCGTTCCGCCCGGGGGAGCCGGCCCTCGACCAGTTCCCGGCTGCGACCTGGGCCCGCATCGCCGCCCGTCTCTATCGGCGCCCGCCTCACGAGTTGCTCGGCTATGGCGCCGTCGCGGGCTACCAACCCCTGCGCGCGGCCATCGCGGCGTACCTGCGCGCCGCGCGGGCCGTCGTCTGCGACCCGGAGCAGATCATCATCGTCTCCGGCTCCCAACAGGCGCTGGATCTCGCCGCGCGGGCGCTCCTCGACCCCGGAGACGCCGCGTGGATCGAGGACCCGGGCTACCCGGGTGCGCGCGCCGCGTTGCAGGGCGCCGGCGCGACGTTGGTCCCGGTCCCGGTCGACGCGGAAGGGTTGTCGGTGGCGGAAGGCGAGCGGCTGCGGCTCGACGCGCGCCTGGCCTATGTGACGCCCTCCTATCAATACCCGCTGGGCGTGACGATGAGCCTGGGCCGCCGACTCGCCTTGCTGGAGTGGGCGCGCGCCCGCGGGGCCTGGGTCGTCGAAGATGACTACGACAGCGAGTTCCGCTATGTCGGTCCCCCGCTCGCCGCGCTGGCTGGCCTGGATACGAGTGGCCACGTCCTCTACGTGGGCACCTTCTCCAAGGTGCTCTTCCCCGCGCTGCGCCTGGGCTACCTCGTCGTGCCCGCGCCGGTGGTCGACGCCTTCGCGCGGTCGCGCGCGCTCTCCGGCGGCCACGCGCCGACCCTGGAGCAAGCCGTGCTGGCTGACTTCATCGCGGAGGGGCACTTCACGCGCCATATACGCGCCATGCGCGCCCTGTACCAGGAGCGCCAGGCGGCGTTGATCGATGCGGCGCAGGCCACTCTCGGCGGGATGCTAGAGGTCTCGCCCAGCGCGGCGGGGATGCACCTGGTGGGGTGGCTGGATCCCGCGGCCGACGATGCGGCGACGGCGGAGCGCGCGGCGCGGGCCGGGGTGGAGACACGCCCCCTCAGCGCCCATGCCATGCAGACCCGCACCCGTCCAGGGCTCCTGCTGGGCTACACGGCGTGGAACAGCCAGGAGATGCGCGACGGCGTGCGGCGCCTGGTCCAGGCGCTACGGCCGTGCTCGGCGTAATGGCGTCCCGGCCGTGCTCGGCGCCCTCATTGTGGCCCGTACGATGGGCGCGTCGCGACGGTCGAGCGCAGGACGCGGCGCAGGACGCCCTGCGCCTGCCCGACATCGCCGACCGAGCAGAGCGCCAGCGTGCTGGCGGCCGCGTCGAAGCTGTGGTTGGCGAAAGGAAGGGCTTCCGCGCGGATGTCGACGAGCGCGATGGGCGCATAGGTGGCTCGCGCCCGTGCGGTCGCACGCCTGCGCACGGCCAGGTTGGGCTCAACCGCCACCACCTCCGCGGCGTCGCGATAGTGGGGAAAGTTCAGGCCGGTCCCGGCGCCCAGTTCCAGGACGCGACCGCACAGGTCGGCCACGGCGCGCCGCCGGAGCGCCCACAGGCCCAGGCGCTCGCCCGGCCAGAGACACAGGTCATAGGTGGCGATGAACACCCTTGACACGTCACTCTCCTCCCGCGACCGCGACGTGCGCCGGATCGTCCACCGGCGCCGTATGAGAGATCTGTCCCGACGAGACGCCCGCCGTGCTCTCCGCGCGCGCGGAGAGCACGGCGGGCGTCTCCGTGTCTTGGGGCAACGGGGCTAGTCGGCGCCGCCGCGGCCAGGCCAGGGCAATCACGGCGAGGAGGAGGCCGAGCAGGGCCAGGCCCACGGCCCCGTCCGGGATGCCGTGGCCGGCCTGCGCCAGCGCGGCCAGGCGGTCGCTGCCCCAGCGGCTCACGGCGAGCAGGACGCCGGGCGTATAGGTCGATTGCCCGGTCAGGGCCAGCCCGACCATCAACCCTCCCATGCCCAGAAAAAGCACGCCGGCGCCGAGATCGGTGAGGCGCCAGCGCCAGGTGCGGCCGCCAATAGTGACGGCCACCGTGCGCCCTCGGAACAGGGCGCGGTCGCCCAGGCGCAGCCGATCCCACAGCAGTGCGGCGATGAACAGGGGGAAGACCATCCCCAGCACATAGGCCACGCCGAGCCCGAGCGCGTGCCCCACCGAGGCCGCCGTCGCCAAGAGCACCAGCACGCCGCCGAGCACGGGCGCGCAACACGAGCTGACCACGCCCGAGAAGACGCCCAGGAGCAGCGTGCCGACGGCGCCCCCGTCCGCTCCGGTGGGCCGCCGGAGCATGGGCATGGGCAGGGACCAGCCTTTGCCGGCGAGGGCGGAGATCCCGAGCCCCAGCATCAGGATGCCCCCCAGGAAGAACACCTCGCGGTGCGCCCCGTTCAGGAGTTGCCCGATCGCGCCGATGCCCAGCACGATGGGCAGCAGGATGACCGCTACACCCAGCGCGAAGAGTCCGGTCAATTCGGCCAGGCGCCAGCGCGGGACGCGCAGGGTAGCGGCGAGATAGGTCGGCAACAGGGAGACGATGCAGCACGGCGCGAAGAGCGCCAGGACGCCGCCCAGGAAGGCGGTCAGGAGCGAGCTGCCGTATACGAGCGTCTGCACGCTAGGCCTCCTGTCCGCCGTGCTCACCGTGCTCGCCGCGCGCGGCGCCTGTGTCGGCCCGCTGCGCTAGCAGGCGCCGCAGCTTGCGCTCGGAGACCCGGCCGAACCCCACGAACCCACCGTCCAGCAGCAGGCCCGGCGGGAACATGATGCCGTGGCGGGTGGCAGTCTCCTGGCCCTCGGGCGACGAGAGGTCCACCTCCCGCACCTCCAGGGGGTAGGTCTGCCCCAGGCGCGCGAGGAGCGCCTTGGCATCCGCACAGAAATGGCAGTCGGGCGCGGTGACGAGGAGGACCCGCGCCGGCGCGAGCGCCTCTGATGATCCCGTGGTCTTCATAAAGCGATTCCGCTCTCCCTGTTAGATGCCGCGCACCGCGGCGATGACGTCCTTGTCGTCCACATGCATCGTATCCGCGGCCATCGCTTTCCAACGCACGACGCCGCGCCCGTCCAGGACGAAGATGGCGTGGTTATCGACCGGCCCCATGTCCATCCCGGCGCCGGTCACATGGAAATCGCCGAAAGCCGACCCGAGCCTGTGGCCCGTATCCTCGGTGATGGGGTAGCCCAGGTGGAGCTGGGCGGCCAGCCCTTGCGAGGTGACGATGGGATCGACGCTGGCCGCGACCACGACCGCGCCGGACGCGCGGATGGTGGGTAGATCGTTCTGCAACTGCACGAGTTGCTGCTGGCAGGCCCCTCAGGTCGAGCCCTCGTAGAAGTAGAGCACGACCGTACGACCCGTGAACTGCCGCAAGGAGAGCGCGCCCCCGCGCGTCGCCGGGAGCGTGAGCGTGCGGTCGGGCGCCGGTTGCCCGCTCGCCGCGCCAGCGGCCGCCCCGCCCGTCGCTGTGTGCTGCCCCGCGAGCCAGACGACCCCACCGAGGATCACGAGGCCGCTGAACAGCGCCCCCACGATGGTAGCGCGCCCGCCGCGCCCGCCGCGCCCGCCGCGCCCGCCGCGCCCGCCGCGCCCGCCGCGCCCGCGCGTTGAGCCTCCGCGCTCGCGCGCTACAACGGTATCGCCATTCGCCGCGCGCGGCCTCGTTCTGGCGCCACGCGCCCGTTGTCCTGTTGCCATGGCCGTATCCCTTCATCCTGTGGCGTCCGTCGTCCGCGCCCATCCAATATACGACGCTATGTCGTAGAATACAACGACCGCCCCTTACGTGTCAACGACAGTGTGTCGTAGATAGGCGAGCGCCCGCTGACGTTGTCATCGCGACACACGCCATGATCGACGCCACGGGCTATTCCAATCTACGACACAAAGTCGTATAATCAGTCTACGACGCACCGTCGTATGCATGAGGTGGTCGGTGCGCTGGTTGTGAGGGGCATCGGTGCGCGGCGCCGCGACAAAAGATGGCTGGAGGAGGATTATCCATGGCTTACGTGCTGTCCCTGCTACCCTATCTGGCGTGTCCGCTCGGTATGGGCCTGATGATGTGGCTGATGATGCGCGGGACCAACGCGCAAGCCACGGACGCGGCTCCCACACCGGCGCACGGCGGGGCGTCCGCGGGGCGACACGCCGACGCCCGTCCGGACGACCAGCTCTCGGCCTTGCACAGCGAACTCGCCGCGGTCGACGCGCGGATCGCGGCGGCATCGAGCCGATCGGCGGCAGTGGAGACCTATGAGGGGGCGGAGATGGCGCCGGCCGGGCGTCAGGGGTGATGGGAGAGGGAGGGAACGTGAAAGGCTTACGACAGTCGTGTTGTCTGAACGGGAAGGTGATCGTCGGGCTTGTCGTGGTCGGGCTCGGGGTCCGGGTCGTGGCGCCGAATCTCGTGGGCGCGGCCGTCCCGCTCCTGCTCACGGCCATCTGCCCGCTCTCGATGCTGGCCATGGCGGTGAGTACGGGGCGGGGTCGCGGGATGCGCCACGCAACGCGGATCCAAACGCCCGACGCCGCGCTGGATGACCTCCCCACCCTCCAGGCGCGCCGCGCGGCCATCGCTCGGGATATCGCATGGCTCGACGGCGGGGTGAGCCCCGTCGTGCGCGAGGCCGCAGCGCCCGCCTCGGCGACGCACGCCGCCCTGATGGCCGGGATGGCGGGCGGCCTGCCGGAAACCCGACCGATGAGAGCCGCGGCCGACCGGGGCCAGGGCGGTCAACGGACGGGAGCAAGGGGTGGATGAGGAGTAGGGGCCGATGGGAACGACGATCATGGTCGTGGAGGACGAGGCCGCCCTGGCCGGGGTGGTGCGGGACTACCTCGCGCGGGAGGACTACACCGTGCTGACGGCCGGCGACGGCCTGGCTGCCCTCGACCTTGCCCGCGCGCGTCAGCCTGACGTGGTCATCCTCGACGTCATGCTGCCGGGCCTCGACGGTGTCGAGGTCTGCCGCCGCCTGCGCCAGTTCTCCGACGCCTACGTCCTGATGCTCACGGCCCGGGCCGAGGAGATCGACAAGATCGTCGGCCTCTCGGCGGGGGCCGACGACTACCTCACCAAGCCCTTCAGCCCGCGCGAACTCGTGGCCCGGGTCAAGGCGCTGCTGCGCCGGCCACGCGGCGCCGCGCGCGCATCCGAGGAGCCGCCGGTCCGCCGGTTCGGCGAGCTCGTGCTCGATGAGGGTCGCCTGGAGGTGACCCGTCGCGGCGCGCCGGTGGCGCTCACGACGCGGGAGTTCCGCATCCTGGCGACGCTCGCCGCCCATCCCGGGCGCGTCTTCACGCGGGCGCAGATGCTCGCACAGGTCTGGGGCGACGCCTACTACGACGACCACGTCGTCGACGTGCATGTGGGCAACCTGCGCAAAAAGATCGAGGACGACCCGGCCCACCCGCGCTACGTCGAGACGGTGCGCGGCGCGGGCTACCGCTTCGGCGTCCGCCTGGAGGCGTGACGTGAGCCGGTTCCGGGGCGGCGTGGCCCGCACGCTCCTGCTCTCCTATCTGCTCGTCATCGTCGTGGGCGTGGTGACGCTCGTCGTCGCTGCCCAGGCCGTAGGGCCGGCCTTCTTCGCCGCGTCCATGGCCCGTATGATGCGCGCCCACGGCGCTGGTGGGATGATGGGTCCAGGGACGGACACGACGGACACGCCCATGACCCCCTACCTGCGGGTGGCCTTCCGCGACGCGCTGACGGCGGCGCTTCTGGCGGCCACGGGCGCGGCCACGCTGGCGGCGCTCCTGGTCGGCGCCCTGCTCTCCCGCCAGATCGTCCGGCCGGTGCGGCGTCTCCTGGGCGCGACGCGCCGCATCGCCGCCGGACACTACGCCGAGCGGATCCCGGTCGGGCCGGCCGGCGCGGGCGACGAGCTGGGACACCTGGCCGTCAGCTTCAACGCGATGGCCGCCGCGCTCGAAGAGACCGAGCGGCGGCGCCTCGCGTTGGTCGGCGACGTTGCCCACGAGATCCGCACCCCCCTGGCCACGTTGGAGGCGTCGCTGGAGGGGTTGCTCGACGGGGTCGTGGAGCCGTCGCCACAGACCTGGGCCACGCTCCACGATGAGGTCGGCCGCCTGCGCCGGCTCGCCGACGACCTGCAAGAGCTCTCGCGCGCCGAGGCGCGGCAGATCCCGCTCACGCCGCGCTCGGTCCCGCCGGCCGCGATCGTCCGGGCGGCGCTCGACCGACTGGACGGGCAGTTCGCCGAGAAGGGGTTGGACGTGGCGTGTCTCGTCCCGGCCACCCTGCCGCCGGTCCTGGCCGACCAGGATCGGGCCGTGCAGGTCGTGACGAACCTGCTGACCAATGCGCTCCGCTATACACCCGCCCCTGGCCGGATCGCGGTCGCGGCGGAGCGACGTGGCGACACCGTCGCCATCACGGTGACGGATAGCGGCGTGGGGCTCGCGCCCGCGCACCTGGCGCACCTCTTCGAGCGCTTCTACCGCGTCGACCGATCGCGCAGCCGGGCGCTCGGCGGCACAGGGATCGGGCTCACTATCGCCAAAGCGTTGGTGGAGGCGATGGGCGGGCAGATCTGGGCCGAGAGCGCCGGGCTGGGCTGTGGCAGCGTCTTCACCGTCACCTTACCTCTGGCGCACCGCTCGTCCCTGTCACCCCCCTATCTTGACCACATCTTGACCTGAACGGCCATCGCCCCTTGATCTCGCTTCGGTAGAGTGGAGTATAGGGGCTTCATGATAAGGGCGACAAAACAGAAAGGATGGCAGAACCATGATGGGATACAACGGCGGAGGCGGCGCGATGATGCTGGTCGGGGGGGTGTTCGCGCTGCTCGTCCTGGTCGCGGTCGTGCTGGCGATCGTCTGGCTGGTCCGGGCGCTCCTGCCCGGTACGGACCGGATACGCGGTTCAGAGGAGGCGCTGGTGGTGCTCAAGCGACGCTACGCCGCCGGGGAGATCAGTCAAGCGGAATATATCCAGGCGCGTCGGCTCCTGGGCGAGACGAACACGTCGCGCGAGATGGCATGGGAGAGGGGAGAATGACGATGACACGACGAACAATGGCGGTAGCCGCGGGGGCGCTCCTCGCGGGAGCGCTGCTCCTGGGCGGCGCGAGTGTCACGCTGGCCCGAGGCATGACCGCCGCGCCAGCCGGCGGCATGATGGGCAATGGCGCGGGCAGTGGGATGATGGGCGGCTCGTCGGGCGGCGGCATGATGGGCGGCTCGTCGGGCGGCATGATGGGCGGCTCGTCGGGCGGCATGATGGGCGGCTCGTCGGGCAGCATGATGGGCAACGGTTCGCAGGCGACCACGTCCTACGACCTGCGCTTCATGGACGACATGATTATGCACCACGAGGGCGCGATCATGTCGGCGCGCATGATGATTAGCCAGTCGGCCCACCCCGCACTGCGCGACCTCGCTCGGCGCATCATCGCGGGGCAGCAGGCGCAGATCGACCAGATGCGGGCTTGGATACGGCAGTGGTATCCCGGCAAAGACGTGGGGCCGACCGGCATGGGCCCCGGCTCGGGCGACATGATGGGCGGCGGCATGGGCTCCGGCTCAGGCGGCATGATGGGCGGCGATACGTCCGACCACATGTTCCTCCGCATGATGATCCCGCATCACCAGATCGCCATCGACATGTCCCGCGACGCGCTCGTGCACGCGCAGCACCCCCTATTGAAGAGGCTCGCCCGGTCGATCATTCGCGACCAGTCCGCCCAGATCACCGAGATGGAAGGCTACCTGAAGGCCTGGTACGGCGAGACCAGCACGCGCGACGTGGTCGGCCCCATGCGCGGCATGATGTAGCGCCTCATGGGTGGTGTGACCACAGAGCGCGGGCGCCGACGAGCGCTGTCTGTTTTCCCTTGCTCTGCCGAGGACAGGGCGTCGCTATCAACAGCGACGGTGTAGGCCACGGACACGCGCCACGGACACGCGCCGCGATCCCGCACCGATGACGCATGTGGGAGGGCGTCTATGGCGACGATCATCCGGGGGCGATTCCGACGCCACAGACGGAGCCGCGCCGTCGCGACGGTGGCGGCGCGCGCACTGTTGAGCGCGACCTTGGTCCTCGCCGCGCGTGGGGCGCCGGTCCCCTTGCGGGCCAGCCTCACCGCCTCTCACCTGCTTCCGGCCGCGATGGCCGGTCCGCTGGCCCTGGCCCTGCCGTGGCTCGCCGCCCTCGCCGCCCTCTACCTGGCGATCGGCCTGTTCCTGCGGCCCGTGGCCCTGGTCACCGCGGCGGCGCTGCTCCTGGCCACAGGGTTGCTCGTGCTGCGCCTGACGATGGGGGCTCCAGCCTCCATCGGTGGAACCCTATCGGTGGCAGGCTCCATCGGCGCTCTGCCGCTCCCCAGGGGTCTTGCGGGCGGTGCGGAGCGCATCGCTGTTGCCGTCGCCGTGGCGGGCAACGTGGTCGTGATCGCCCTGGCGGCCGTCGTCTATTGGGGCGACCGACACACGCTCAGCGTGGACGGGTTCCTCTTCGGCCCTCTCCCCGCCGACCTGCTGGATGAGGAGGATGTGCCCCCAAACCTCGTGGTCTTTGCGCCGCCCCCAGCGCTCTACGGGGACGAGGACGGCGCGTAGCCCGCGGGGCTCGGAGACGAGGGGCCGGCCCACGCGCCACGAGCGCATCGCGACGACGACATGATATGCCGCCCGGGCGAGGCCGGCCGGACCATGATCCACCACCTTGGGTCCGCGCCGCCCGGCACTTACCGCGCTTCCCGCCCCCCGGCCGCCGCGATCCCCATCAGGGCCGGAGCCAGAATGATGCACCACAGCAGCGGGACCAACGCCGCGAGGGTGGCGGCCAGGCCGAGCGTCGCGCCGGCGACCAGGAGCGTGCGGGGGGAGGGCGACAGGCGCGGCACGGGTTCGCCCAGGAGTTGGCCGATGCGCGCGTCGGCCAACTCCGCGTCGCTGAAAGCCCCGACCGCGACCAGCGGTCCGCGCGGCGCGCCGCCCGCAGCGCCAACCTTGAGCAAGGCGCAGGCGAGCGCGTCCGCCCCGATCGTGGAGAGCACCGCCCGGTCGGCGGCCAGTTCCTGCGCCGCGGGCAACGTCGCCGCGAGTTTGCCGAGCAGGGGGACCGCCGGCAGCGCCGCGGCCAGCGCGCGCGCGACGACCAGCCGCAGCGGGTCGTGTCGCCGCACGTGGGCATATTCATGGCGCAGGACGGCCTCCATCTCGGTCATCGATAACCCGCGCACGGTGCCGGTCGAGAGCAGGATGCGTGGCCATCGCAGGCCGTGGCAGAGCGCCACCGGCGCCGCACAGGCGATCAGCGTGGTCCGGCCCTCGAGGTGGAGCGTCCGCAGCACGGTGGCGAGGTCGGCGGGCGGCGTGTCCGCGGGCAGCGCGAGCAGGGGCCGCAGGGCCTCCGCCGTCCGCGCCCGCTGGAGCCGCACGCTCCCGAGTGCCCGCCAGACGGCCAGGGCCAGTAGGCACAAGCCGGCGGCGAGGAGGATGGAGCACACGAGCGACCAGAGGAGGGCTGAGGGTCCGCACGCCGTCTGCGCCATGGCGCAGACGATGTGGCGCTGCCACACGGCAGGGACGAGCGCGGCCAACACGGTCGTGGAGAGCGCCAGGGGGAGCGCGACGGATCTACGCATGCTCACCTCCCTCGGCCCCGGACAGCGTGAACTGGGCGCGCAGGCGCTCTAGCCGCTCCGGATCCGCGTTCTCCAGCGCGGTGGCGAACTGGGCCAGGGCGACATCGCCGTAGGCATCGACCAAGCGATCGATCGCGGCGGCCGCCGTGCGGCGCTCGAACTCGCCGCGGTCGTACATGGGACGGTACAGGTCCGTCTTGCCCGCGCGCGCCCGGCCCAACAGTCCCTTGTCAACCAGACGCGTCATGATCGTGGCCACGGTCGTGTAGCCAGGCGGGGGGGTGCGCTTCAAGTGGCCCAGCACCGCACGTACGGTCGCTGCCCGGTGCGTCCAGATCACCTCCATGATCGCGGCCTCCAACTCTCCCAGGTGTGGCGCATCCCTCTCCTCGTCCGCCATCGTCCCTCTCTTTGTCGGTATCGGCCGTCTGTCGCCGGATCAGCGGGGCGGCGCCCACCCCGTCCTCTATCGACACGGCGTCGTTGACGCATACGCGCCCTCCCCCTATAATACGACACAGTGTAGGAGATTACAACCGCCGTGGCGGCGCAGGCGTCGTGTCGACACGGCGGGGGTATGCGTGGCTGCGTGGCACAGGACACAGGACGGAGGATGGGGATGAACGCTCCCAGGGAGACGAGGCAGCAGCGGCGCGCGGCGCCGCGCGAGGCGCGGCGGGCGCGCGAGGAGGCCGCGCGCCGCCGCCAGCGGCGGCTGTGGTGGGGTGGGGGCGGAGTGGTTGGCGTGGTGGTGATGGCGTTGCTCGGGGTCAGCGCGTTTGCGAACCGGGCCCAGGCGGCGCCCACGATCGACGGCATCCAGTGCGTCTCGAGCGAGGGCAGCGTGACGCACACCCACCAGCACCTGACGATCTACGACAAGGGCAAGCCCATCCCTGTTCCGCAGGGCATCGGCGTCAATGACGTGAAGGGCTGCCTCTTCGCCCTACACACGCACAGCCCCGATGGGGTCATCCACGTCGAGTCGCCCTCGCAGGACCAGAACACGCTCGGGCAATTATTCGATATCTGGGCCCAGCCGCTCAGCCGCACACAGGTCGCCTCCGCCACGGCGGGACACGGTCAGCAGGTGCGCGCCTACGTCGGGGGCCGCCTGTACGCGGGTGACCCCCGCGCGATCCCGCTCACGCCGCATGCGCTGATCACGCTGGAGGTGGGGCCACCCTGGGCGTCCCCGACCACGCGCTTCTCGTGGCCAGGAGGGACGTAGGTCAGGGAGGGACGTAGGTCAGGTGCGGTATGGGGGCGCATGACTCCGCCCCCGCGCACCGCGGCATGCGATAGGCCGCTCATCATGCCCCGATGAAGGATGTGTATGACACCGCGATTATTCGTGAGGCGGGGACACTGGCGTCGGGCCACGGCCGGTCTGGCCGGGACACTGGCGCTGGCCCTGCTCGGGACGGCGCTGCTGCGCCCCGCGACGGCGACACAGGCCACCGCGGCCGCCCCGCCCTTCGCGCTGCCGCTGCTCGCGGGTGACGGGCGGCTCTCGCTGGAGGCGCTGCGCGGCCATCCGGTCCTGCTCAATTTCTGGGCCAGCTACTGCGCGGCGTGCAAGGAGGAGATGCCGACGCTGGAGGCCGCGTATCGCCGCTACCGGGCGCGCGGCGTCACCGTGGTTGGCGTCGACACGCTGGGCGACGTCCCCGCGCAGGCGCGCGCGCTGGTGCGGAGGATGGGCCTGACCTACCCCATGGTCCTCGACGCGCGGCAGGATGTGGCCGACCGCTACAACGTCGCCGGCCTCCCCACGAGCGTCTTCGTCGACACGACCGGACGCGTGCGCGGCACGGTTGTCGGCGCGGTCGACGACGTGACCCTGCGCTGCGGATGGGGCCTGTCCACCGCCGATAGCTGCGCCCAGAGCCGCGTGGTGGCAGCGGCGCCGGGCGCGATCTGGGCGGGGCCGGGCTCCGTGAAGCCCGATCTGACCTTCCCGTCCGGCGCCTGGCGCGCTCCCGCCTTCACGCTCACGAACCAGGAGGGGCAGCGCGTCTCGCTGGCTGGGCTGCGCGGTCACATCGTCGCCCTCGACTTCCTCAGCGTCACCTGTCGGGGGCAATGCCCGGTCGAGGGGCGGCAACTCGCCCGCGTGGAAGCCCTCCTGGGGGCGCGGCGAGCCGGGGTAGACTTCATCACGGTCAGCGTCGAGCCGGAGAGCGATTCGCGCCAGGCGGCGGTCGCCTTTGGCCGGGCGGCGGGGCTAGACCGGCGCTGGCAGTACCTCACGGGCACGCGTCGCGTCCTCGCCCCCGTCTGGCATGCGTACCACGTCGCGCCTGCCCCACCGCCCGTGAAGGGACATCCCGAGGCGGACCCGACGCACTCACTGGGGTTGTATCTGATCGACCAACGCGGCGACGTGCGCGCGTACGTCGACGCGCCGACGTCGGGCCGCGTGGCGGCGGCGATCCAGTCCCTGAGGCCTTGAGAGGGGGCCGATCGATCGTGGCGCGGGGGCCGGGACAGATCAGCCCCGATCAGGCGGAGGTGCGCCGCGGCATGAGAGGGGGCCGGACGCCGCGGACAGGGTGGCCGTCGTTCAGGTGAGCTAGCAACAACTGGTTCATGGACGGGATGACTCACGCGTCGCCCACGGCCAGACGCGACGTAGGATCGATGGGGAGAGGAGCGGCGACCGATGGAGATAGCACATGAGGTGACGCCGGCGCCTGGTGCGGCGCTCGATGCGGTTGCCGTGCCGAGACGACGTCGGGGGCCGCTCCTCTGGGTGCCGGCCGCGTGCGCAGCGGGCCTGGTCGCTCTGCTTGTGGTAGCGGTCCTGCGCCCCGCGACGACCAATCCGCTGCAACCACTCAATCGGCCGGCGCCCGACTTCACACTGCCGCTCTACGGCGGCGGTGCGCTGCATCTTGCGGCGCTGCGCGGCAAGGCGGTCATGATCAATTTCTGGTGGTCGGGGTGCGTGCCCTGCCAGGAGGAGGCGCCCCTCCTGGAGCGGCAGTGGCGCGCCTGGAAGGACAAGGGGGTCGTCTTCATCGGCATCGATGAAATCGACGACCCCGTCTCGGCAACGCCGCGCGACTTCCTGCGCCGGTACGATATCACGTACCCCAACGTGTGGGACACCAGCGACATAGCCATCGAGTACGGCACAACGGGACAGCCCGAGTCGTTCTTCGTCACGCCACGCGGCGTGATCAAAATCAAGTACGCCCAGCCGTTCCCGGATGATCAAACCCTCGCGCGCTTGATTCGAGAGGCGCGCGCCTCATGAGCCCCGTCGAACTCAGTCTCGCCTTTGCCGCGGGCCTCGTCTCCTTCGTCTCACCGTGTTGCCTCCCCATGGTCCCGATGTACCTGTCCTATCTCGCCGGCATCGCCGGTCGCGGGACACCCGTCGCGGCGTTCGCCTCTCCGGCGAGCACGGGAGGAACGAGCGCCGTCACAACCGCCGGTGTCCAACCGTCGCGTGCCCTCATCCTGCTGCACGCCGCCGCGTTCGTGGCCGGTTTCAGCGTCATCTTCGTGGCCCTGGGCGCCTCGGCCAGCGTGCTCGGCGTGCTCCTGCGCACGCATCTCCTGCTGCTCCGCCACGTCGCGGGCATCTTGATCGTGCTCTTCGGCCTGCACACGGCCGGTCTCCTGCGCGTCTCGTGGCTGTACCGGGAGCGCCGCGCGCACGTCGACCCCACCACAGGCGTCGGCGTGGGACGCAGCGCCGCACTGGGCCTGGCCTTCGCGGCCGGGTGGTCGCCCTGCATCGGGCCCATGCTGGGGTCCATCCTCTTGCTGGCCGGCAACGCGGCCACGCTGGGGCAGGGCGTCCTCCTGCTCGTGGCCTACTCGCTCGGCCTGGGCCTCCCGTTTCTGCTCGCGGCGTTCTTCGTGCAGGGCTTGGCGGTGCGCCTGCGGCGCATCAATCGCTACTTTGGTGTGATCAATCTGACCTCCGGCGCCTTGCTTGTCCTGATGGGCGTCATGGTCTACGCCGGCGTCTTCCTACGGCTCGCGGCCCTCTTCCAGCCAGCGATATAACCGCCAGGCCGACGGGCAGCCGTGACGTCGTCGGGATGGCTGTGGCACACGTGGGGAGTGTGCTCACCGCATCGCCGGTGTGGTGGCATCCTCCTGGGAGTGTCCACCCGACGCTGGACGGTGCGGCATCCGGGGCGCGCTATAGTGACAGAGATGCGGGACACCCGCACCTAGACGTAGAAAAGGAGGTAGGCATGTTTTCCAGAAGGTTTCTCGTGACCGCCGTTGGGTTGCTGGCCGCAATCATTGGCAGTCAGCCCAGCGGGAGGATGCACGCAGCGCCGATGTGGATGGTCCACAGCACTGGACTCCCGGGTGGGGAGACGCGGATCGCGGCGCGGGGCGGCAGCTACATCGACGTCACCCCCCAGCGCCTGATGGCCTTGCTGCGGCACAAGCGCTTCACTCTGGTCAACGTGCATGTGCCCTATGACGGTGAGATTTCCCGGACAGATCGCTTCATCCCCTTCGACCAGATCGACCGGAATCTGGCGAGGCTGCCGGTGAAAACGGCGATGATCGTGCTCTACTGCCGGAGCGGGCGGATGAGCGCGATCGCCGCGCGGCGTCTGGTTCGGCTCGGGTATCGGAACGTCTGGGATCTCGCCGGCGGTATGGACGCATGGCGGCAGCAGGGATTGCCGCTCCGCCAGACGGCGCGTTGAGGGCATGTGCCCCGCGCCCAGCACGAACTGGGCTGAATGAGGCGGAAGACATCAGCCAACGACGGGAGAGAGGTGTGCGGGCCGTGCCGTCATGCGCGGGTCTCGGCGTGCGAAGGCCAGCATAGTCTCGCGCCCCGCCCACATGCCGGGCGAGTTCATCGCCGGCGTCGCGCGCACGAGATCGAACCATGGTCTGAACAGGGTCAGCAGGTCCGCGCTGGTCGTGCTGTAGGGCGGGCCGCCGGGGCGTCCGTCGAGGACGAAGATGCCCAGGAGCAGGCCGCCGGGGCGCAACACGGCCGCCGCGCTCTCCGCGTAGCGCGGGCGCGATTCCGGGGGGAGGGCACAGAAGAAAGTGTGCTCGATCCAGGTGTCGAACGCGCCGACGTCCCTCAGCTCCGGGGCCAGGGCGTCGCGCACGTCGAAGGTGACGGGGAGTCCCTGCCCCTGTGCCGCCGCCCGCGCCGCTGCGATGGCCGAGGGCGCGGGGTCCCAGCCGCTTACGTCGGCCCCGAGCGTGGCGACGTACAGGGCATCGTCGCCGCGCCCGCAGCCGGGAACGAGGACACGACCCAGGCACGCGCGGTAAGCGTCCACGAGATCAACCAGGGGCGGCGACGGCCTGCCCAGTTCCCACGGCGTGTCGCCCGCCCGGTACTGCGCCTCCCAATCGAGCATGTGCCTCCCTGCCTTCCGGTCCTCCTGCGAGCCAGGTACGTGCGGGCCGTCCGCGCGTTGCCGACCCACGCCTGGGTCAAGCGGTCGATGCGCGCCTTGTGCCGTCCTATCCACAGGCGGCGCCCCTTCACAGCCTATAGCCCGCTGAGGGCAGCGGTGGACGGCGCCGTTGGAAATGACCCGCGCCGTCCATAGGCGACGACGATGTTATCGTGCGCCTTGAGCGCATGCGTCATGATGGTGGTGATGGGGTGTCCGTTGACATAGACGTAGACCCGGTTCTGTCCGTCGTTCGTGTAGGAGCCGAGCCGCGTCGGTGAAAAGGCCACACCCCACACGCCGAAGACATCGGAGAGCCGGAACGCGAAGGGGTATGCCGCTTCCATGTGAATGATCCCGGTCGCATCATGGGTGTGCATCGGTGTCTCGGAGACGGGCGTGAGACCAATCTGCGCGGGCACGGGCTCCGGGTGACCGTTGACGTAGACATGGAGCAGCGCATGGATGTGGAACGATTCCGTGCCACCTGGCGGAAATTGCAGGACGGCGGTCCGCTGGGCGAGCGATGCGTACTCCGGCTGCCAGGGGGCCGCCGTGCGCTGCAATCCAGGGAGACGAGGGGATGCGGGCCGGTCGCTGCCCGTGAGCGGAGCAGGCGACGCGGTCGCCGCGCGCATGGCCAGCCCGATCCCGCCGAGGACAGCGAGGGCCAGCATGAGAAGGGTGATGCGCAGGATCAGCCGGCGCCGCCGTTGCTGTGCGACGCGACGCTGCTCCTCCTGGCGGCGCTGCTCCTGCCGGCCGGCTTTCTGCACGGCCTTTGTAGGCCGGTCCTGTGCTCCCCGTATTGGTGCGGTGTTCATGGTGTGCTGCTCTCCTTGTCCTGGCGACCGGACCGCAGGAGGCGGGACGCATTGAGCGCCACGGCGATATCGGGGACGGCCTGCGAGGCGGCGGCGATGACCGGCCCGATCAGGCCCACCGCGGCCAGGCCGATCACGAGCACGTTGAAGCCGATGCCGAAGATGATGTTCTGACGGATCGTGCGGTAGGTGCGCCGGCCCAGCTCAATCGCCTGGGGCACCTCCATCCAGTCGTCGCGCATCAGCGCCACGTCGGCCGCTTCCAGGGCCACGTCGGTCCCGGCCACGCCCATGGCAATCCCGATATCGGCCTGGGTCAGCGCGGGGGCGTCGTTGATGCCGTCGCCCACCATGATGACGCGCCGCCCCTCGCCTTGCAGCCGGCGCACCGTGGCGATCTTATCCTCGGGCAGCAGGTTGGCCGCGACCTCCGCGATGCCGGCCTGCCGCGCGACGGCCGCCGCCACGCGCTCGTTGTCACCGGTGAGCAGCACGACGCGCCGCACGCCGAGCGCCCGGACCCGCGCGAGGGCCGCAGGCGCCTCCGGCCGCAGCGTGTCGGCCGCCGCCAGAGCCCCGAGCAGCACGCCGTCGCCGGCGAGCAGCAGGACCGTCTTGCCCTCCGCTTCCAGCGCGGCCATGGCCCCCTCGTCGGCCTCGGACAGGGCGATGCCGCGCTCGGCGAGCAGCCGGCGTGTGCCTAGCACCAGGGCGCGACCGTCGACGGACCCCACGAGCCCTCGGCTCGGCAGTAGCTCTACGTCCATGGCGGGGGCCAGCGTGAGTGTGCGGCGTACCGCCTCGTCGAGGACGGTGCGCGCCAGCGGGTGCTCGGAGTAGTGTTCGAGCGCGGCGGCCAGGGCCACGAGCGCGTCGGTGCTCTCCGCGCCCCACGGGACGACGTCGGTGACGCGCGGGCGGCCGTGGGTCAGCGTGCCGGTCTTGTCCACCAGCAGCGTGTCGGCCTTGGCCAGCAGTTCCAGGTAGAGGCCGCCTTTGATCAGCAACCCGCGCCGCGCCCCAGCCCCGACCGCCGCGACGACGGAGAGCGGCGTGGCCAGGCCCACCCCGCAGGGGCAGGCGGCGACGAGGACCGCGACGGCCGCGAGCGCGTGGTGCGTGACCAGGAACGTCCCGCCCGCCACGACGAGCACGATGGGCAGGAACACGGTCGAGAAGCGATCCGCGAACTTCTGCACCGGGGCCTTGTTCGCCTCGGCCTCCTCGACGAGCTGCACGATGCGCCCCAGGGTCGTGTCCTCGCCCACGGCAAGCACCCGTACCTCCAGGTAGCCGCCCTCGGCGACGGTGGCGGCGAAGACCTCGGCCCCCGGCCCCTTCTCGACGGGGATCGACTCGCCGGTGATCGCGGCCTGGTTCACCGTGGCCTGCCCCGTCGCCACACGACCGTCGATGGGGATGCGCTCGCCCGTGCGCACCACCACCACGTCGCCGGCGCGCAGGGCCTCGACGGGCACTTCCTCCTCGCCCACACCACCGGCGCGCTTGACCCGCGCGGTGCGTGGCACCAGCGCCACCAGCTCCTGCATGGCGCGGCGGGAGCGGCCCACCGTCAGCTCCTCCAGGTAGTGCGCCGCGATGACGAAGAACACGATCAGGGCGGCGGGGATGAACTCGCCGCTGGCCGCGGCGGCGAGGATGCCCACGCTCATCACCAGGTCGGTGTTGATCTGCCGCGCGCGCAGGCCCAGGATGGCGCCCCGGAAGATGGGGAAGCCACCGAGCGCGGCCGCCGCCAGGGCGACGGGCGCCGGTATCCGCTCCTCGACCGAGCGGAAGAGGCCCAGGCTCTCCCCCGCGATCTCGGACAGGGCCAGGAGGCCCACGAAACCGACGAAGGCCAGCCGCAGGGTGGCGAACCCGTGGTCGCGCACCGCGTGGAGCGGCGTGTCCAGCCCGAGCGCGGCCCGACGCTTGTCGATCTCCTCCTTTGGCAGCGGCGCGGGGCGCGCGGGAGCGGATGACGCCGGTGGTGTCGCGCTGGCCGTGGTCCCGCGCGCGGGCCGCCAGCTCTGGACCGGATGGCCCACGCGCTCGACCGCGCGCACGACATCCTCGGGTGTGGTCACGTCTGGGTCGTAGGTCACGCGCACCTTCTCGGCGGTCCCCAGGATGCGCAGGTCCGCGACGCCGGCGGCGTGGCGCAGGGCGATATCGACCCCTTGCATGCATTCCGTGCAGCAGATGCCCGGCACGGTCAGTTCCACCGTCCTGGGCTCCGCAGGGGTCGTCGGGGTCATAGCCGTGCCTCATCGGGGGCGGCGACCTTGAGGTGCGCGGCCAGCAGGGCAGCGAGGTCCAGGTCCGCCAACGCCCGATCGACGGCCACTAACTCGTCGCAGTGATCGCACGGCCCGGGACAGGCGATCAGCGCCGCCCGGATGCTCTCCTTGATGCGCGCCGCCGCCTGCGCCGTCACCAGCGCGGTCGCGGCGGCCCGGGTCGCCTTCTGTAAGGCCATGAGCTGCACCAGGATCGCGGCCGCGTCCTGGTCCTCGTCCACCATCTTCTTGATGCCGCGCGCCTGCCCCTCGATTCGGCTGAGTCGCCGGCTCACGTTGCGGCGCTGCGTGTCGTCCACCATACAGTCCTCCCTCGCCCCTGCTCGCCCTATACCCCCTGGGGTATTCCTGGCACCAGTGTACAGGAAATACCCCAGGGGGTATAGGGGGCGCTGTTCCCCGGCCGGCGACTGCCGTGTGCGCGGTAGGGGTTGAGGGGCGCGGCACGGACCCGACGGACCCGACTGTATTCTTCGACTCGGCAACGCCTACCATGCACGACGCGCTACGCCGTGCAGAGATATCATGCGGCCAGGCACGCCATCACGCGCCGGTGGGTCAAGCGGGCGATCGTGGACGGAGCACAACCAAGGCGCCGGCGGCGAGTAACGCGGTGATCCCGCCGACGTAGAAGGGGGCGGATGGGCTCACGCGATCCCACAGGATTCCGGCGAGGAGACTCACCACTAACGCCATCAGGCCCGTTGTCGCGGCGTACAAGCCCAAGGCGCCACCGCGGTGGTCGGCCGGCACGAGCTCGGTGATGTAGGCTTTGCTCACCCCCTCGGTCAGCGCGATGTAGAGGCCGTACAGCGCGAAGAGCGGCCACACAATTAACGATCCCATCGCCAAGCCCATCCCGCCGTAGACGAGGGCGAACAGGAGACATCCCGCCACCAGGATGCTCCGGCGACCGCGCCGGTCGGAGAGGAGGCCGGCCGGCCATCCGACGGCCGCATAGACGAGGTTGTAGAAGGCGTAGGCCAGGACGGCCGTCACGTCGCTCAGGCCCAGACTATGCGCGCGGAGGATGAGGAAGGTGTCCGACGAATTGCCGAGCGCGAAGAGCAGCCCGATGCCGAGGAAGGTGCGATAGGCGTGCGGGGCGTGCGATAGGCGAAGGCGCGTGGTGGGGCGCTGGATGGCGCGGCGGCGGTTCGCCACACAGGCTCACGCACGCGACCGATGAGGCTCACCCCGATGATGGCCGGGACCGTGGCCACCAGGACGACGAGCCGAAAGTCCCGCGCCGTCCAGGTCAGCAATCCCACGCCAGACAGGGGACCGATGACCGCGCCAAGGGTATCCATGGTCCGATGGAAACCGAAGGCCCGGCCGTGCGTCGCGGGGTCGCTCGAGGCGGCAATGAGCGCGTCGCGCGGGGTCGTACGCGTGCCCTTGCTCACCCGGTCGACGAGGCGCGCCAGCAGGACGAGCGGCCAGAGGGTCGCCAGCGCCAGGAGCGGCTTCGCGAGGGCGAGAGGCCGTACCCGGCGAAGACCCAGCCGCGCCGGCCACCACGCCGATCGATGATGCGGCCGGAGACCAGCTTGAGCACGTTGGCGATGGCCTCGGCAAGCCCCTCAATCATGCCGACGACGGTCGCGGGGACGCCCAACGCGCCGGTGAGTAAAAGCGGCACGAGCGGGTAGATCATCTCGCTGGAGACGTCGGTACACAGGCTCACCAGAGAGAGGACGAACACGTTGCGCGTGATACCGCGGATGGGCGACGGCGCATCGGGGGCTCCCGGGGCCTCCGCGCTGTGCGTCCTCTCTACCTCTCGTGGTCCTCTCGGCCAAGAACGTCCTCCCTCTGCACGCATAGCGCGGTCGTCTGTCGATCCCCATCGTGACCCCTTGACGCGCCCGTTCGTCTATGATGGTAGGAAGGTAGCGTCCAGAACACAGGAGGGACACCCATGCACTCTTCTCTCAGGATGATCCGGGCCCTGGTTGTGGCCGGGGCGGTCGCCGTCCTCGGCGCGTCCGGCGGCGCGATAGGGAGTGCGCCCGTGCGGGCGCAACGTGCCCTGCCACAGGCGTCGTGCGCCGCGCTTGGCGCCTATCAGATCGGCCCACGCATCGTACCGGAACGACCAGGAGCCCGGTCGGGTGTGTTGTCCGGCGCGGTGGAGCCGCGCCGGGCCACCACCGCCATTGTGGCGCGGCCGTGGCTGCTGCGCGGGACGCTCACGCTCTCGGGCTACAGCGGGTGCGGCCAGCCCACGGCGGGCACGTTCTCGATCCGGCGTCGTGTCGTCGGCCCGCCCATCGAGCGGTCGCTGGGTCGGGGCGCGGCGATCGCGTGCCCCATGGAGGGGCCATGTGGGTTCCCCGTGACCGGGATCATCAGCGCCACCGGCGCCTTCGCCCAGGATGCGGCGCACGCCGCCGATCCCCTGTATGTCACCGTGAGCGCGACCATCACCACGGCGCGTCCCGGCCCGCAGCAGGGGCGACCCTGTTCAACCCGGACGGGGTGTCCGCCGGCCACCGCCATCACGTCCACGGTCACGATGACGAACGTGACGGGCTATCTCCAGGCAACGGCCTCGGACGGACAGCGCGTCGTCCTATCGTTCTTGCCGCCTCCGACGTCGGCCGGCGATGCGACTCCGACACCCCTGGTGCTGGCCGGCTGGCGCGGCGTGCAGCCCATGCCGGCGCCTCAGCCTTGACCTGTTCCGCGCGGAGAAAAACGGGTGATGCGATCCTGGGCGGCCCACCCATAGCAAGCCGACGTGCGCGACCGGGCGGCGTGGACGACGCGCCGCCCGGTCGCGCGCCCATGTCGCGTGCGGTCACGCCTGCCACCGACGCGACTAGCTGCGGCACGCGGGTACGCAGCACCCGCCGCCCGACGCGAGCACGGGAACCTGCCGCTCGGCATCCTGTGCTTGGGACGCTGCCGCCGCGACAGGCTTGGTCGCGCGGACGAAGGCGCTGGCCAGCGTGCCGTCGCCCGCCTGCCAACCGGCCGGCAACGTGGCCGGGTCCAACCCCGCCTCCGCGGCAGTGTAGCGCCGCGTGATCTCCACGCCCACATCCTCGAAGCCGGCATCCGTGAGCAGGGCCGTATAGGCGTCGATCTCCAATGCGCCGGCGAGGCACCCGACCCAGGCCTCCATGTTGCCGCGCAGCCCCGCGGGCGCCGGTCCATCGGCCACCACATCGCTGACGGCGAAGCGGCCGCCCGGCGTGAGCACGCGGTAGGCCTCACGCAGCACAAGGCTTTTATCGGCGGCCAGGTTGACGACGCAGTTGCTGATCACCACGTCCACGGAGTTGGCCGGCAGCGGGATCTCCTCGATGCGCCCCTTGAGGAAGGCGACGTTGGTCACGCCGGCTTTGGCCTTGTTCTCCAGGGCCAGGGCCAGCATCTCGTCGGTCATGTCCACGCCATACACGAAGCCGGTCGGCCCCACGCGCTTGGCCGAGAGCAACACGTCGATCCCGCCGCCCGAGCCGAGGTCGAGCACGGTCTGCCCCGCGCGCAGGTCGATGAGCGCGGTCGGGTTGCCGCAGCCGAGCGAGGCCAGCACGGCGTCCTCTGGCAGCCCCTCCGTTTGCGCCGCGTCGTAGAGGTTCCCCGTCACGGGATCATCGGTGTCGGAGCAACAGTCGTCGGCGCAGCAGGCGCCGCCCCCGGCTTGCACGCGGCAGGCCGCGCCGGCGTATCGCTCGCGCACGCGCGCGATGATGGTCTCCGCGGGGACGCGGGCGCCTGTCGTCGTGTCCTGGGTCATCGTCTTCCTCCTTGTCGATCTATAGCGGCGTTCACAGAGATGAGGGGTTGTCTAGCGAAGGTTCAGGCCGATCTCCTGCACCCGGCGATAGGTCCGCTCGCGCAGGGCGTCATGCCGGCACACCGGCGTGCAGACCTCGCTACACGCGTCGCAAAACGTGGTCGCGGCGAGGGTACGGGTCGCGCTACGGGCGCGTCGGGTGGCGAGTAGGTGGCGCATCGTGGTCTCCTTATCGACAAACGTCGATGCATAGGGGTAAAAAAGGGGCGTTAGGTGAGCGTCTTGACGGCCGCTAGGCTCCTCCTCCCCTCGTCGCTGGCCCGGTAGTAGGCCCAAATGCCCTGCTTGTCGCTGTCGATCAGGCCAGCCTCGCGCAGCAGCTTGAGGTGATGGCTGATCGTGGGCTGGTTCTGGCTGAACTGCGGCGTGAGGTCGCACACGCACAGGGGCTCGACCTGCTGCACGAGCAGGTCGAGCATGCGCAGGCGCGTCGGGTCGCCCAGGGCCTTGAGGCGGTCGGCCAGCGTCGTCGTCTGCCCCTGCGTCAGGCTCGGGGCCGCAGCCGGGGCACAGCACGGCTCGTTCTTGTGCCGGGTCGGCAGCGTGCGGGTGCTTGTCTCCATGCCCCTACTGTAGCACGTTACATCGAAGATTGTCAATGCTTCGTGCCACGCTGGCCGTCGAGGCGGGCGCCGGTGCTGAGCGACGCCCGCTGAGGCGGTGCCTCCTGTCCGTTGTCCGTTGTCCGTTCCCGCGAGACCTCCTTCTGCTAGGTGAGGGGCGCGTCCTCCGCGCGACAGCCGCGGCACGCCGCCTCCCGCGCCTCGTATGCGGCGATGCCTCCACGCCGATCGAGCTCGACCTGGCAGCACTCCAACAGCATGGTCTTTAACCGCCGCCGCGCGCGTTGGACCCGCGCCTTCATCCCCGGTAGGGATAGACCGAGCCGCGCCGCGGCGCTCTCCTGCGTGAGACCCTCGAACTCGGTGAGCATGATGGCCTGGCGGTAGGCGTCGGGGAGCCGGTCGATCATCGGCGCGAGGCACGTCGCCAACTCCGCGCGCAGGTCGGCTGATGCCGGCGCGTCCTCCACCGCGCGGTCGGGGCCGACGAGCGCCGCGGCGAGGGCGGCGCGCGCGCCATGAGCCCGATAGGCGTCGGTGATGGCGTTCCGCGCGATCTGGTAGACCCAGGCGTGGACGTGCGCGGCCCGCTCTAGCGTGTCGCCGTGGCGGTGGATGCGCAGCAAGACCTCTTGCAGGATGTCCTCGGCCTCGGCCTCATCCCCGACGCGCCGGGCGATGAAGCCGCGCAGCCGTGCGGACAGCTCCTCCCAGGTCGTTTCCAGGATCGTCTCCATGTCCGTCCTCACAAGCCCCCGGTCACTGACAGCCGCAGCTCCCCGCGTTGGTCGGCCCGCAGCAGGTCGCCTTCTCCGAGGGCGCGCAGCAGGTCGCCTGCACAGCCGGCGCGCAACAGGACGACACCGCCACCCCTTCTCCGTCCTCCTGCTCCTTGGCCGCCTTGCCCGCATAGAAGTGCTTGAGATTGGCGGGGACATCCTCGTACGGCCGCGCCGCGTGGGCGACCGGCGCGACTCCACTGTAGACCGCGCCCAGGATTCAGCCCGACCGGCGCCTCGGTGTACGCCCGCCCCTCGTAGGTCCACACGCGGCAGTCGGTCTCCTCGCCACACCCACAGAGGTCGCCACAGTCGGCGCAGGCGCTCTCCTGTAGCGCGCCGGCGATATCCCGCCCGTTGACGCGGATCGTCGGCGAACTCACGAAGCGCAGGGCGCGCGCCTGCTCCTCCGACGCGACGAGCGTCTTGCGCAGCGCGACGTCGACCCCCGTCGCCGCGAGGGCCGGGCGCACCAGGTCGAGCGCCGCGCGCAGGCTCTCGTCGCTGCCGACGCAGCGGGAGCATGCGGTCAGGTCCAGGTAGAGAAAGTCGATCTCCACCGTCCGTGCGGGCGCGGCGTGCTCGATCATCGCGCTCATGGTAGGTATGGGTGCTTCTGTCAGTGTCATTCTAATCCTCCGTTGCAGGTGCAGTGGTCTGTCGGCAGCCCCTGTAGGCCGTCCATACAAGTAGACGGAGATGCGGCAAAAAGGATGCAGGGCGCGGCGGGGGACCGGGGGGACCGCCACCCCGAGGGCGGGGCGCGCCCCGCCGGCCAGCCGCGAAACGGCGTCCGATCCATGCTGGTCCTTGACAGGGGAGGCGACGCGGCCTATTATTTCAATGTAGATTGTATCAACTTTTATTGAATATGTTTGAGGTGTCCGGTGCCCATCCCCCTCGACGCCCGCCCCGCACCCGACGTGCTCCCCTTCTTCAAGGCGCTCGCCGACGAGACACGGCTGACCATCCTGCGCTTGCTCGCGTTGACCGACCTCAAAAGCGGCGAAATCGTGGAGCAGGTGCGCGTCCCGCAGAACGCCGTATCGTATCACCTCAAGCACCTGCGCGCCCTGGGGCTGCTGCGCGACCGCCGCAGCACGGCCGACGCGCGCGATGTCTACTACAGCCTCGACCTCGACCGTTTGCAGGCGCTCTACACCGCGGCCGGCGCCGCGCTCCACGTCGAGGCGGCCCACCCCGACGCCGACGCCGACGCCGACGGCCCGACGGCCGACACTGATCGCCCGCTGCGCGTCCTGTTCCTCTGCACGCACAACAGCGCCCGCTCGCAGCTCGCCGAGGGCATCATGCGCTACCTGGGGGGCGAGGGGGTCGAGGTCCACAGCGCCGGGAGCGAGCCGACCGCGGTCCACCCCGACGCCCTCGCCCTCCTCGTGGAGTGGGGCATCGACACGACGCGCCACACGTCCAAGTCGCTGGACCCGTTCGCGGGCCAGGCGTTCGACTACATCATCACCGTGTGCGACCGCGTGCGCGATCAGTGCCCGGTCTTCCCCGACGACCCGGTGCGCATCCACTGGAGCTTCCCCGATCCGGCGCTTGTCGCGGACGACGAGGAACGGCGGCGTGCCTTCTGCACCGTGCGGCGCGAGCTGATGACGCGCATCCTCTACCTGCTGAACGTGCCGCACCCCGCGACGGGACGCCGCCTGGCGATCCGCTCCCTCGTGCGCGCCGGGGACGCCTCATGAGGGAGCGCGCGCGCCATCCGGGCACGGCGCCGGCGTCGGCGCTGCCCCCTGCGCGCGCTGCTTCTTTGCCGTCCCTGGCGCGGGCCTGCGTCGGCGAACTGGTCGGCACCTACATCCTGGCCTTCTTCGGCTGCGGCTCGGTCATGAGCGCCGTCATCACCGGCGCGCAGGTCGGGCTCTGGCAAGTGGCCGTGGTGTGGGGCTTCGGCATCTCGCTGGCCATCTACGCCACCGCCGCGGCGAGCGGCGCGCACCTCAACCCGGCCGTCACCCTGAGCGTGGCCCTGCGCCGGCCCGAGACCTTCCCTGCCGCGCGCGTGCTCCCCTACTGGGCGGCGCAGCTCATGGGCGCGTTCTTGGCGGCCGCCACGCTCTATGCCTGCTTCGCGCCGTTCATCGGTCGCTTCGAGACCCTGCATCACCTGGTGCGCGGTCAACCGGGCAGCCAACTCTCCGGCATGGTCTTCGGCGAGTACGGCCCCAACCCCGCCGTCTTCGGCACGGCGCCGGCGACGCTCGCGCTGCTCTCGCCCGTCGCGGTCATGCTGATCGAGGCGCTGGGCACGGCGATCCTGCTCTTCTTCATTTTCGCGTTGGTAGACCGGCGCAACCGCGACGCGCCGGGCTCCAACCTGGCCCCCTTCTTCATTGGCTTCGCCGTGGCCATCATCATCAGCGTACTGGCTCCGCTGACGCAAGCCGGTCTCAACCCGGCGCGCGACCTGGGGCCGCGCCTGTTCGCCCTACTCGCCGGGTGGGGACCCATCGCCCTGCCCGGGCCAAACAGCGTGTGGTGGGCCTACATCGTCGGCCCCTTCCTGGGCGGCCCCGTCGGGGCCACGCTGTACGACCTGACGATCCGCGCCACGCCGGCGGCGGAGGAGCAGGCCGTGGTGTACGGGGATGCGCCGCGCGCGGCGCGTCCCGAGAGGAGAGACCTGCCATGAAACGGATGATCGCTCGCCGTGTCGCCCCTCTCCCCAATCGTCCCGCGCGCCCCATCGAGGGCGGGGCCGTGCGCCGTCGTGTCTGCGTCGTCGGCGCGTTGCTGCTGGGGATCGTCGCGGGCGCCATGCCCGTGCAGCCCACGCATGGCGCCGTCGTCACCCTGACCGGGGCGGGTTCCACGTTCGTCGCCCCCTTCTTCGCGGCGGCCTTCGCCGCGTACGGCCGGACGCATCCGGTCCAGGTGACGTACCAAGCGATCGGCTCGGGCGGCGGCATCATCCAGTTCGACCAGGGGACGCTCGACTTCGCGGCCAGCGACGCGCCCCTGGCCAGCGCGCAGCTCGCGCAGGCGGGCGCCAACGCCGCCGACGGCGGCCCCGTCGTGCAGGCCCCGGTCGCCCTGGGCGGCGAGGCGATCATCTACAATCTCCCCGCGCTCGCGGGCCAGACGCTCCGACTGGACGGTCCCACGACCGCCCGCATCTTCCTGGGCGCGATCACCGTGTGGGACGACCCGGCCATCCGGCGGCTCAACCCGGGCCTCGCGCTGCCCCACCAATACATCGTGCCGGTCCACCGCCTCGACGGCAGCGGGACCACCTACATCTTCACCGACTATCTGAGCGCGGTCGATCCGACGTGGGCGACCACCGTTGGTAAAGGGCTCGGGGTGGAGTGGCCGACGGGCCTGGGCGGCGCCGGCAACGGGAGCGTGGCCGCGAGCGTGGTGCAGCAGTCGGGCGCGATCGGCTACGTCGAGCTGACCTACGCCATCAACGCACATCTCCCGTATGCCCAGCTCAAGAACCGGGCGGGCGCCTCTGTGTCGCCCACCCCGGCCACGGTGCTGGCCGCCGCCACCCAGTTCCCGCGCGTGACGGCCGCGCACGCCTCGATCGTCAATGCGCCGGGGGCGACGAGCTATCCCATCGCGGGGTACTCGTGAGCGCTCATCCGGTCGCACCTCGCCGACACGGCCCACCGCCGCGCGGTCGCCGCGCTCTTCCGCTGGATCGTGACCGCGGGGCAACGGTACGCGGCCGCCGTCCACTATGTGCCGCTCCCCACCCCTGTCCGGGGTGTGGCTAATCGGGCACTGGATCGCATCGCCCCATGATCGCATGCCCTATCGACCGCCACACCGTTCGGGAGGTACCGATGACGCCGACACTGATGAAGCAACGGGTCCTGTTCCTCTGCACGCACAACTCGGCGCGCAGCCAGATGGCCGAAGGGCTGCTACGCCACCTCGCCGGCGACCGCTTCGACGCCTACTCGGCCGGGACCGAGGCGACGGCCGTGCGCCCGCTGGCGATCCGGGCCATGGCCGAGCTGGGCAGCGACATCGCACACCAGGAGAGCAAGACGCTGGATCGCTACCTGGGGGAGCCCTTCGACGCGGTGATCACCGTCTGCGACCAGGCCAACGAGGCGTGCCCGGTGTTCGTCGGGGCGCGGGAGCGCCTGCACTGGAGCTTCCCCGACCCGTCGCGGGCGACCGGGACGGAGGAGGAGCAATTGGCGACGTATCGGACGGTACGCGACGCGCTCCGGGCGCGCATCGAGCGGGAGCTGCTGGCGCGCGGGGCCTGACGCCCGAGGGGGCACGGAGGGGACGATGGCACGACTACTCATCATCGGGGGGAGCGACGCCGGTATCGCCGCCGCGCTGCGGGCGCGGGAGGCGGACCCCGCGGCCGACGTGACCGTGGTCGTGGCCGACGCATTCCCGAACTACAGCATCTGCGGGCTGCCGTTCTACCTCAGCGGCGAGGTCCCCGACTGGCACGCCCTGGCGCATCGCACGGCGGCCGAGATCGAGGGGCATGGTATCACCCTGCGCCTCGACCACACGGCGCAGGCCATCGACCCGGTGAGGCGCGCCGTGACGGTGGTAGACCGCGACGGCAGCGCCCACGACCTGGCCTACGATCGGCTCGTGATCGCCACCGGGGCTGTGCCGATCCGGCCGCGCATCGCCGGCCTCGACCTGCCCGGCGTCTACACGCTGCACAGCATGGAGGACAGCTTCGCCGTCCATGCGCGCCTGGCGCTGGACCCCGCGCGCGCGGCCGTCGTCATCGGCGGGGGGTACATCGGGACGGAGATGGCCGACGCCCTGACCCACCGCGGCCTGGCCGTCACCCTGGTCGAGCAGGCCCCGGCCGTGCTCACCACCGTCGATCCCGCGCTGGGCGCGCTCGTCGGGGCCGAGTTGGCGCGCCACGGGGTCGCGGTGGCGACGGGCGTGGCCGTCGAGGAGATCGCGCGGGGGGACGGCCGGCTCGTCGTGACGGGCTCGGGCGGGTTCCGGGCCGCGGCCGACCTGGTGCTGGCCGTCGTCGGCGTGCGGCCGAACGCGGAACTGGCGCGCGCCGCCGGCGTGGAGGTGGGCGAGCGCGGCGCGATCCGGGTCAACCGCGCCATGGAAACGACTCTCGCCGGCGTCTACGCGGCCGGCGATTGCGTGGAAACCTGGGATCGCCTGCTGTGGCAGCCCGCCTACCTGCCCCTGGGCACGACGGCGCATAAGCAGGGGCGCGTGGCTGGCGAGAACGCGGTCGGCGGCGGCCGCCAATTCGCGGGGTCGCTGAGGACGCAGGTGGTCAAGGTCTTCGACCTGGCCGTGGCCGGCACGGGCCTGGGCGAGGAGGCCGCGCGGCAGGGCGGCTTCGACCCCGTAACGGTCGCGGTGACGGTCCCCGACCACAAAGCCTACTATCCCGGCGCGCGCGACCTGCACATCCGCGTGACGGGCGACCGGGACACCGGCCAGTTACTGGGGGCGCAGATGCTCGGCCACTGGCGGGCCGAGGTGTCCAAGCGCATCGACGTGTTCGCCGCGGCACTGTTCAGCGGCCTGGCCATCGACGAGCTGAACGAGGTGGACCTGAGCTATACCCCGCCCCTGAGCAGCCCCTGGGACCCGGTGCAGATGGCCGCGCAAGCGTGGGTTCGGGCGCAAACGCATCAGCCGGACGTTCGAGCAGCGTCGGCGGACACCCACGGTACACACCCCGCGTAGGCGTTAGCCGCGGCGCTGGCATGCTGGCGTGTGCCGCTGGGCAGATCGGTGAGACGATTTGAGGCTTGTCTCGCCTGTCTCTGCACGCTCTGATCCATCATTGGCCCGTTAAGGGGGAGGCGGCCGAGCAAGGCGAGCCCGAGGGCTCCCGCGAGTGCGAGCAGCGTCCCACCGGCGATGTAGACGGCGGCGATGCCCACGCGATCCGTGAGCAAACCGCCCAGCCCCAGCGAGAGGAGCCGCATCGCCGCCCACGTCACATCGAGCAGGGTGAAGACGCGGCCGCGCACCCGATCGGGGATGATCGTTTGTAGGATCGTGTTGGACGCCACCATCCCTGTCGAGGTGTTCAGGCCGTAGATGAACAAGATCACGAGCGCCCAGGGCAGCCCCACAACCAGGCCGAGGGCGATGTCGCCGGCCCCACGGATGAGGTAGGGAATGAACAACAGGCGCAGGTCGAGGTAGCGATCACCCGTCAACCAGGTCGAGAGGAAGGGGCCGAGCAGGGCGCCGACGCCGATCGCGGCCAACAGCCAGCCGAAGCCCTGCGCCGCCAGGTGCAGGTGCTTGGTCGCCAGGACCACGAGCAGGGCCGAGGTCGCGCCAGTGGCCAGGCTGGCGAGCGCCTGCACGGGAACCAGGCGGGCCACGACGGGATCGCGCCGCGCGTAGGCCAGGCCCTCGCGCACGTCGCCCACCCACGCGCCGAGGCCCCCCATTCGAGAGGAGCTCTCCCGTTGGGGGATAGACAGGCGCGTGAGCAGCACGGCGGAGAAGGCGAAGCTCGCGGCATTGACGAGGAACGCCGGCGTTGTCCCGGCCCAGGCAATCAGCCCGCCCGCGACGGAGGCTCCGATGATCTGGACAAGGCGGCCACTGGACCAGGCCACGGAGTTCGCGGCTAGGCGCTCCTCCTCTGTGAGCAGAGCCGGGATCACCGCTTGCAGCGCCGGGTTGAACAGGGTGGAGCCCACGGCCAGGAGAGCGGCCAGGGTATAGACGGCCCACAGGGCGTGCGTCAGGGCCAGGAGCAGGACGAGCACGCCGCGCACGCTATCGACCACGACCAGCAGGCGCCGGCGGTCGAAGCGGTCGATCAGGACGCCGGCAATGGGGCCGAGGAGGAGCGTCGGCACGATCTCCGTCAGGACCAGCGCTGAGACCGCCAGGCCGGAATGACTCAGCCGAAAGACGAGGACGACGAGGGCGACGTAGTTCAGGGTGTCGCCAAGATTGGAGATGATCTGGCCTAGCCACAGAGGGAAGTAGCGCGTGCTGCGGATCACCCGCAGGTAGGGCACGCGGGGAGTCGTGCGACTCATGTTGTCCGCAACAAACCCCTGCGCCGCCCCGACCAGGACGAGAGGACGGACGCGAGGATCAGGACCGCCAGCGTGATCCAGTAGCCCCCCTCGGAGACCGTGACATAGATGGAGGCGTAGAGGCCCACCGCGGCCGCGATGATGAGGAGGGCGAGGGACAGAGCCACTGTGGTCCGGGCGCTGCGTGCGCGCCAGAGGGCGGCCCCGATGGCGACGAGGAGCAGGACAATCAGGAGCGGTTGCAACACGGCGTTGGGGACGTGCGTGAGCGTGCCGAGCCCCGTGGCCCGCAGCGTGCGTGTGATCGCGGGGACGTGGGATGTGGAGGCGGCCGCAGCGCCCATGCCAGCCATACCCGCCGTCATGCCGGCCGTCGACGCCGCGACCATCGCGCCCATACTCGCCATGCAGACGACCGAGGCTCCCCCGGCGACCACGCCGCCGATCGGTGCGGCGATCCGCGACCCCCTCATGAACGGGCCCCGCGCTCCGCCTGTTTCGGGGGGCAGGGGACGTTGCCGTAGGAGCAGAAGACGCAACAGTGGCCCGGACGCGGGCGCAGGGTGACGCCGCAGTAGCCGCAGGTGTAGAGATACCGGCAGGCATCCGTGGGCATCGGTTCGGTCGCCTCGCCGCCACAGGCCGGGCAGGTGATCGTCGCGGTGACAGGGGATGTGTTCATCGGTTTCTCCCAGGCGGTGCATGACACAGGGACGCTCCTCACGTCCGACACCGGGAGTCTATACCTTCCACCTACGTGGAAGGTCAAGGGCGCGTCGGCGTGGTGTCCTCGACCGCGAGGCAGATCGACGACCCCTCGACGCACTGTGCCTCGACCGCCTCCGCGCGGTCGGCCAGACGCGTCAACTCGTCTCGCAACGCCTCCAGTTCGACGATGCGCTCGTCGATCGCCATGGCCTTCGCCCGCGCCACCGCGCTCACATGCCGGCAGGGCGTTGTCCCGGCCTCGCGTAGCGCGATGACGTCGGCGATCTCCGTCAGTGAGAGTCCGAGGGCCTGGGCGCGGCGGATGAAGGACAGGCGGCCGGCGTCGCGGTCTGTGTAGAGGCGATAGCCGGCGTCTGTACGGGCGGAGGGCACGAGGAGGCCGATGCGCTCGTAGTAGCGCAGCGTGCGGGGATTGATGGTGGCTCGTCCGGCCAGCTCCCCGATGGTCATGGTCTCTAACATCACCCACAGTGTAGCGCGATGAACACGGCAGCCGACGCGTGCGGCGACGCGTGACCACGAAGACGTGTGCTCGCGACTCGTGCCTGCCGTGTGACAGGGCGAGTGGTCGCCGCCCGCTTTCTCGCGCCCGCAGGGCGGCGCTGTGTCGTTCCTTGCTCGTCGATCACGACGCCGTGGCCGCGCACGGGATTCGGCAGCCGCGCCCGCACAAGGCGCATGCATGCTACGGCGCGCGGAGAAAAGACGGCGACGGATACGGTTCGCCTACAATCGGCCGCGACGACCTGCGTCAATCAGGAGGACACCCGCGCACCGAGGAGCGCAGGTGGTGCCCTGCCTGCGATGACGCGGAGCGGACGACGCGCGACGTGCTACTGGACCCCGACGTGGAGCGCGCGCGAGGCGAGCGGACCGAGCCGCCGACCGCGAGCGGGATCGCTGGTTCTAGCGGTGGTGTGGAGCAGCCACCACAGCATGCGCCGCGTGCGGAGAAAAGACGCGCGGCGCGCATGCCTTCTGCTTCTTGAGCGTCCCTACACGCTCATGTCGATCACGACCAATAGAACGAACCCCACGAAGAACAGGGGCGTCGCCGCGATGGTCTCGGGGACCTCGTGCGCCTCGACAAGCAGTTCCTCCGTGACCAGATAGATGAGGACCGCCGCCCCGAACGCGAACAGCGTCGTGAGGGCCACGCCGCTCAGGCCGCCCAGCAGCACGGCGCCCGCGACGGCGCCCACCCCGAACAGCACGGAGAGCGCGACCGTCGTCGCGATGATTCGCCCGCGCGACACGCCGGCGGGTCGGAGCGCGACGGCGACGGAGAGGCCCAGGGACAGGGTCTCGATGGTGAGGGCCAGCGTGAGCAAGAGACCCTGTTTCACGCCGGCGACGAAGCCGATCCCGAGCAGCACCCCGTCGATGAGGGTGTCCAGGCCCGCCACGACGATCAGGCTCCAGGGGCCGGTGGTATGCTCCGCGTCGTCATCGGTATCCGTGTCGCCGTCATCGTCATCGTCCCCCTCCGGCGCGATGCGCCCGGTCAGCGCCTTCACGGTGAGCGTGAGGGCGACGGCGAGGGCGAAGCCGACGACGATGGCGCCCGGCGCATGCCCATGCATCGCGTCGGGCAGCAACTCGACCACGGCCGCGGCCAGGATGACGCCGCCCGCGAAGTGCTCGATGGCACTCCCGACCCGTCGCCCCGGCGCGCGGATCGTTGCCACGATCCCGCCGATCGTCGTCGCCGCGACAGGGATCAGGGCGTAGGTCAGGACCTGCCCGATGGGGGTACTCACGACGCGCGATCGCTCCCGCGTCGTCGGCCGTAGGTTGGGCAGGCATCGACCGCCGGACCCACGCGCGCGAGCAGATCCTCGGCGGCGTCGAGCACCTCCGCCACAGCGGCGTCCGAGAGGCTGTAGGACACGAAGCGCCCCGACCGCTCCGCGCGCACCAGGCCGCAGTCGCGCAGGCAGGCCAGGTGCTTGGAGGCGTTGGGTTGCGAGAGACCCGTCACCGCGACGATCTCGCCGACGGTGCGCGTGTCGTCGCGCACCGCCAGGAGGCAGGAGAGGCGGGCGGGATCGGCCAGGCCGTGGAACAACGCGGCGAGCAGGGCGGGCGGGGCGGGCGGGGATGTGACCATGGGGGCCTCCATGCTAATATATAACCAGGTATTCATATATTAGCAGGTGCGCCGGCGTCGCGGGAGCGCGGCGCCTCCGATGAAGGAGATGGAGAGATGAGCACAACCGGCCGGCGCCTCGCGGCCGTCCCCTCCAACGGCGCAGGCAGCGGTCGCGCGTCCCACATACGCGTCGGCGTCCGCGTCGAGATGGTCACGGTCGCCTGGATGGTGATAGAGGCCGTCGTCGCCATCGGTGCGGGCGTCCTCGCCGCCAGCGTCCTGCTGACCGCGTTCGGGCTCGACAGCGTGATCGAGCTTGTCACCGGCGGCGCGTTGCTCTGTTGGCTGGCGACGGAGGCGTGGTGACGGGCGTCGGGCTCGTGGCGCTGTGCCTCTACGTCGTCGCCAGCGTCGCGTTCGGCCTGCTCACCCAGGCCCTGCCCGAGAGTTCCGCCGTCGGCATCGGCCTGTCCATCGCCGCGCTTGTGATCATGCCGATTTTAGCCCGACGCAAGCGCGTGATCGCGGCGCGCATCGACAGCGCGGCCCTGCGGGGTGATGCCGCGTGCTCCCTGACCTGTGCCTATATGGCCGGCGCGCTGCTCGTCGGGCTGACCCTCAATGCCGCCTTCCACTGGCAGTGGGCCGATAGCGTCGCCGCCCTGGGCCTGCTGTCCTGGCTCGTGCCCGAGGCACGGGACGCGTTGGAGGGTGCCCGCGCCGGCCGCGGTGGGTGTCGCTGCGGCGATAACTGCCACGCGTAGAGGACAGCGATGAGCACACAGAAGACACCCGTGCGGAGAGGGACGGCAACCCGACGCCCGCGAGCCACGCTGCTGGGCCTCGCGGGCCTGGGAGGGCTCCTGGTCCTGACCCACGCGCCGGCCCATGGCGGCCAGGCGAGAGCGACCGGCCCGGTCGCTCTCGCGAGCGCGAGCTACGATTGGCTCCAAATCGACGGCGGCCCGCAGCACAGCGGGGACAACACGCGCGAGACCACACTAACGCCCGCCACCGTCGCGCGCCTGCGCCCGCTCTTCACCGTCGCGCTCCCCGGGATCGCCGACGGCGCCCCCATCCTCCTGCGCGCCGTGCCAACGGCTCACGGGACGCGCGACCTGCTGTTCCTGACCACCACGGACGGCCACATCGTCGCCCGCGACGCGCGCACCGGGGCGGCCGTCTGGGCGCATCAGTACGGCCCCGGCGCGTGCCGCATCAACAACGTCGGTGACCCTTGTTACACGACCTCCTCGAGGGATGGCCACAGCTACCTCTACGCCTCGAACGGCGGCTATCCTGGCGACCAGGGCGACTACCAGGGGCATGTGACGGTCATCGACCTGGCCAACGGCGCGCAGCGCGTCTTCAACACCGATTGCAGCGATCGGGCGGTCCACTTCGCCGAGGCCCCCGGCACGCCCGATTGCCCGGCCGTGCGCGGGGCGGTCTGGGCGCGTCCCACCGTGGTCTACGACGCCGCCACCGACCGCATCTACCTGGGCGTGGCACGGGGGACCTTCAACCCGGCGCGGCACGACTGGGCCGACAGCATCCTGGCGCTGCGCCCCGACGGGACGGGCGTGGCGGGCGGCCCGCTCGACAGCTACACCCCGGCCACCTATCTGCAACTCGACGCCGCGGACCACGACCTCGGCAGCACCTCGCCCGCGCTGTTGCCGGTCCCACGAGCGAGCCGGGTGCGGCGCCTGGCGGCTCAGGCAGGCAAGGATGGCCTGCTGCGGCTGCTCGACCTGGACAACCTGAGTGTCAGGGCGGCCCTGGCCATACGGGCGGCGAGGTACAGCCGCAGCGTGGGACGACGCTGCCCACACCCGCCGTGTGGACGAACCCGCGCGACGGGAGCGTCTGGCTGTTCGTGGCCAACTATCAAGGGATCTCCGGCCTGCGCCTCACCGTCGATGGTGGGCTCCCGCGCCTACGCCCGATGTGGACGGACGCCAGCGGGGACCGAACATCGCCGCTCGTGGCCAACGGTGTGCTCTACGCGACGGGCGGCACGACGCTGCAGGCGCTCGGCCCCACGACGGGGCGGGCGTTGTGGGGGACGCGGATCGGGGCCATCCACTGGGCGAGCCCGCTCGTGGCCAACGGCGTGCTCTACATGGCCGACGGGGACGCGACGGTGCGCGCCTATAGCCTCGCCGGGCGTTGAGGGGACAAAATCGTGATGGCCCTGGGTCGCGGGACCGCCGCCCTCCCCGCGTCGTGGCGCAACGCGCGGGTTGTGGCGGCCGCTGTCGCCGGCGCGCTGCTCCTCGTCGGATGGTTCGCGGGGCTGTGGCTGCGCGGCAGTCTGTCGCCCGTCCACCTCGCGCTCTATCTCGCCGCCATCGCCATCGGCGGCTACCACGTCGGCCGCGCGGGCGTGGTAGCCCTCGCCAGGGGGCGCGGACTCACGATCATGGTGGTGATGCTCCTGGCCGCCGTCGCGTTGGCCGCGCTGGGGCAGGTGGCCGCCGGAGCCCTCCTGATTGTCCTGTACGCCGCGGCCGACGCGACGGCGGCATACGCCGAGCAGAGACAGCGATCGACCGTGGTGTCGTTCACAGGCGCACGCGTCGACATGAGCCGCGCTGCGTCCGGCATCGAGCGGATCGGCGCGCGGATCGGCGTGGCTATCCTGCTCATCGGCCTGGTCGCCGCGGTCGTCCTGCCCCTGATCAGCCTGATCCAGGACCAATGGGGCAGGGGAGAGCCGGGCTTGGAGGACGCGCCGTGGGGTGCCTGGGCCGTCCGCGCGACCATGGTCGTCGTGGCGGCGACGCCCTGCGCGCCGATCCTCGCCATCCCGCTCGCCCTGGCGGCGACACTGGTCCTGGGCGCCCGCCGGGGCGTGCTGATCACAGACGCCCGCTCCGTGGGCGCGCTGGCCCGGATCAGGGTGGTGGCGCTGGACCAAGCCAGCGCGGTGACGCGCGGCGCGGCGGAGGTGACGGACATCCTGCCCTGGCGGGACGCGCCGTCGGGACATCTCCCATCGCCACAGGAGGTCATCGCGCTCGCGGCGGGCGTCGTGCGGCAACGTAGCCACCCGCTCGCGCGCGCCATCATGGCGCATGCCGCGGCGCGGGCGATCGAGCCTGTCGCCGCCGGCCATGTCCGCGCCCTCGCCGATGTCGGCACGGTGGCGCGCGTCGACGGGTCCACTGTGTTCGTCGGGCGCCCCGACCTCTTCATGGGGCCGTTGCATATCTCCCTGGACGCCGTGCGAGACCCTATCGCGCGGTGGCAGGACGAGGGCAAAGCGGTGGTTGTTGTCGGCGATAGGACAGGGGTCCGCGGTCTGATCGCGCTCCGCGCACCCGTCTATCCGGCCGTCCGTGAGGGGCTCGCCGCCCTGCGCGCGGCAGGCGTGCGCCGCGTGGCGCTGTTGACGGACAGCGACGCGCGGACGGCGCGGGCACTGGCCCGCGACCTGGGCATCGATACCATAATCGCGGACCTCACCCCCGAGACCACAGTGGCGGCCGTGCGCGACCTGACGCGGCAATATGGGGATGTCGCGCTGGTGGGCGACGGGGTGGGCGATGCGGGGGCGCTAACCGCAGCCACGGTCGGTGTGGCCTTGGCCGGGGGGGCTCGCCGACGGGACACAGAGGCGGACGACGCGCCGGTCCCTGCCGGCGTGGCCGTGGTGGCCGACGATCTGGGCGGTGTGGCCCATGCGCTGACCCTGGCCCGGCGCAACCAGGGAGTGATCCGCCAGACCGTGGCGCTGTGGGCCATCGTGGCGGTGGCGCTGATCGGCGGTCTCGTCGCGGGTGTCCTCTCGCTGCCCGGCGTCGTGCTGGGCCACGAGCTGGGCGAGTTCGTCGCTATCGCCGGCGCCGTACGCCTGCTCCACGCCGGACACGCGCGTGCGGTCGATCCCGCCTAACTTGGGGGTATTGTATGTACAGGAGGCAGACCGCGGGAGGTGACACATGACCGATACTCACGCCCGCGCGCGTCTGGACGCTCGACCCTGCGCCTGCGCACGCGGCGCCTCACCGGCCCCGTCGCCGGTCGCCCCGTCCCGCCCCGCTGGACCATGCCTCCTCGCCCGCCCTTACCCCCCTGACCGCGATCCTCGCCGCCCTCGCCGCCCTCGTCGGCGCCTATATGGCCCTCGCCGTCCTGCGTGTCGTGCTGCCTCGTCTGCGCAACCATCAGTAGCGTGCACGCGGACCGCCGTGGCGCTCGCCCGTGGGGTTACGGAGGTCGCCAGGGTGGCACCAGGGAGCCCTGTCCGTGGGACGACAGAGGCCGTATCGGTGGGACCACCCGTGGTGTTAAACACATGACTACACGTTCGGGCGGAATGAAGGTATAGAGCAGCGCCGTCTGAATGGTGGACAGCGCGCCCGCTACGCCACATGGAGCGCCACGCCGATGATCGCGCCAGCGAGTGTACCGGCCGTGACGATAGCCAGGGATGCGAGCCCGTTGCGCAGCTACCCCATGAAGCTGTAGCGCCCCCCTCGCGCGCCGGGACCGCCCGCGTTCTCTGCCCCTGTCAGCCGCGAGATGTCTATGGCCGGATGGCCGGCGAGGGCTGCGCGCACGTCGTCGTCGAGGGGGAAGGCGCGGCCGATCTGCGCGGGGTTGTTCGCGTAGATGATGCGGCCGGCCGGGTTTCAGACTTTGATACGCACCAGATGCGCGTCGGCGGAGAGGAGATCCTGGGCGAGCCTCGCTCACTAGGCGCGCGCGCTCGGACGCCGGGGGGCGTGAGGCGCGTCGTCGCGGCCAGCGGGCGGTCGAAGACACCCTGCATGACGACCGCGACCTCGTCGGCCTGCTGCCGCAGGGCATCGTGCGTCAGCCCATGCTCCAACACGGCGGCCACGCTCACCGCGATGAGCGCGAGCGCGACCGGGCTCAGGAGTGAGAAGCGCAGCAGCAGGCTCCCGCGCCCGCGCCAGGCGAACCGGGACAGCGCGCGTTTCATCAAGACCTCCCCTCTCTCGATCGGGCGCGGCGTCATCGTCGACGCGAGCGCGATCGTTAGTCCACACGAGTATAGGGTCCATCCCCCTCGTTCGGAGCAGTATCTAGCCGCGTTTCGGGAACTTCTCAGGCATTTCCCAGGGCGCCACCCCCCATTATTGGTGCTTTCTCAGGCACCCTGTGTTTCACTATGATCGGGTAGGACTGGCGGACAGGAACCGGAGGATTGATGGTCTGATCGCGATTACGATCCAGCGCCACTCTATCACCCACGGATGATCACACGAAAGGACACACGACGATGCACCGCTCGACGCGCATGATCCACGCCCTCGCCCTCCTGGCCGCCCCCGCGCTCCTAGCCACGCCGCTGATCGGGGTCCAGGCCGCTATCCCCCGCGTCCCCCACGTCCAACCGCACGCGACGGTACAGGTCGCGATCCAGAACTTCGCCTTCAGCCCGCAAACCCTGATGGTCGCGCCCGGCACCACGGTCGTCTGGACGCAGAAGGACAGCGCCCCCCACACCGTCACCAGCGACACCGGCGCCTGGACGGCATCGGCCGACTTGCACGCCGGTCAGACCTTCTCCCACACCTTTACGAAGGCAGGGACCTTCGCTTACCACTGCGCCGTGCATCCCAACATGACCGCGACCATCGTCGTGGCGAGCCACGGCGCGACCGGCGGGACAGGCAGCGGGACGGGCGGTGGTTCGCCTGCGGGCGCGGGGATAGCCTCGCTCGGGCCGGTGGGCAAGACCACGATGACCACCTGGATCGGCTATTACGACAACAAGCAAGCGACGTATATTATGACGGATACCTCGAACAAGGCCGAGGCGACGCGCGATCACATCAACTACGCGCCCAGCCTGGCCACGTCGCTCGCCCACGCCGTTCCGATGTATGTCATCACCAACGGAACGTATGCCGCCCGCGGTCCCGTCTTCGGCTCGTGGCCGGGTGAGAGCGGCTACACCCCGCTCTGGCAGGAGGTGTCGGTCACCTGGAAGGACCCGTCCCAGGCGGTCGCCTTGGGCCAGGACAATCAGATCGAGGATCTGGCCAAAGCCGGCAAGCTCACGCTGACGATGACGGGCATCGTCCTCAACGCCCCCATCATCCGGGAAGGGGCCGCGGCGGACGATAAGGGCCATGGCGGCCACGGCGGCGGCAGCGACGGGTAAGAGGCTGCTTGGCGATCCGTCTGGGATGACCGTGACGGCGCGGGGTATGGGCGGTATGAGAGTCGGACGGACATAGATCTGTCCGACACGTAGAGAAGTAGAGAACAGAAGGGACACCACAATGACGACAATATCCATGCTGCGCACGATGGCCTTGGTCGCGCTCCTCGGCCTCGGCGGGAGCGCCGCGCAACACGCGGCCGTAGCGAGTCAGGGCGCGGGTGGGACGGCCACCCGCTCGGCGCATCGACATGACCGGGCACAGGCGCACGACACGCGCGCGGAGGCCCAGGGCCACCAGCACAACCGCGCGCACAACAGACACGGGGCGAGCGCACCGCAGCGTGCCGCCACAGCGCCCGCGACGCAGGAGGCCGATGGGCAGGGACGCCATCGGGATGACCCGACCGGGACCCCCGAGGCCGAGCGCCACGACGCGACCACGTCCCCGAGTACGACCGCGAGTACGACCGCGACCACGACCGCAACCGCGACTGCGACTGTGGCAGTCACGGCGGACACTGATGGGCTGGGCGATGGGCACGGCGGCCATGACGGCGGCAGCGACGGGTAACGATGACGGTGGTGATCGACGCTCGGCTACACGCCAATTGTGGCCGAGCGTCGTGGCGACCGGACACGCGAGGCGGGTGCGCGGCGGGTCCGATGTCCTGTTCGTCCCGTCCGTGGGTAACGCCCTGCGCGTCGGTGATCGCGCCACCGCCTCCCACGATCCATAGGGTGTCGTGGACAGAGGGTTCACCACGCGGGACGACAAGCGGGGCGAGGCGTGAGGAGATACGTTGAACGCCTCAGCCGGCCCCCGCACCGACAATCTCCTCGATCAAGAGGTAGAGCAGGAAGCCCACGAAGAACAGCACCGAGCCCCGGGCGGTCTCGCCGCGCTCGTGCGCGTGGACCAGCAACTCCTCGGTCGCGAGGTACATGAAGGCGACGGCACCGAACGCAAGCACCGTCGCAAGCACGCGGCCGAGCACGCCCTCCAACACGGCCGCGCCGACGCCAGCCCCGAGCGTGGTGAGCAGGGCGAGCGCGAACGGGACGCCGATCTTGCGCCGGCGCGAGGCCCCCGCGCCCAGTTCCGCTGCCACGGCGATGCCGACGAAGAGGTATTCGATAGCGACGGCCACGGTGAGCAGCGCGCCGGTCTGCCCCCCTGCGGCGAAGCCGGCGCCGAGCACCACCCCGTCTACGAGGAAGTTCGCCCCGGTCGCGGCAATGAGGCCCTGTCGCCCCGGCCCGTGCGCTCGACCTGCTCCGTCACGTCGCGCAGGGCGAACATGGCCGCGATCCCGAGCGCGAAGCCGATGAGCGTGGGCGCGGGCGAGTGCTTCAGGAGTTCGGGCAGCAGTTCGATGGCCGCGGCGGCGAAGATGACGCCGGCGGCGAAGTGCTGCACCGCGCTGGTAGCGCGGGCGCGCGGCGGCTTGTAGGCCGCAGTCGCGCCGGCCAGCGTCGCGGCGAGGAGCGGGATGAGGGTGTAGAGCAGCGCCGTCTGGATGGTGGACATCATACCCCTATACCGCGTGGAGCGCCACGCCGATGACCGCACCGGCGAGGGTGCCGGCCGTGACGACGGCCAGGAATTCGAGCCCGTTGCGCACAGGCCCTTTGAGGCTGTAGCGGGCCTTGACCGCCCCCAGCCCGAGCGCGGTCAGCGCGGTGAGCCCGTAGGCCGCGCCCTGCATCCAGGGGAGCGGCAGCCCGAGCAGCACCGGGAGCGTGGGGATGAGGCCACCGAGGACGAACGAGCCCCCGATCTGGAGGCCCTGCCGCCACGGCGCGATGGGCTCCTCCTCGACCACGCCCAGTTCGTCGCGCACCAGCGCGTTGAGCCACCGCTCGTGATCGGCCGTCTGGTGCGCGATCACGCGGTCGAGCAGCCGCCCCGTCAGTCCCTTCTTGCGGTAGATGTCGCGCAACTCGGCGCGCTCCTCCTCCGGCTCGGTCTCGATCTCGCGGCGCTCGGTCTCGATGCGGTAGGCCAGGATGTCGCGCTCGGTGCGCGCGGAGAGGTAGCCACCCAGGGCCATCGAGACCCCGCCCGCCGCGACCTCCGAGAGCACGACGAGCAGCAGCGCGGCGTGGCTCTGCGCCGCCAGGCTGGTGGCAATGACGAAGACGAGCGTCGTCACCAACCCGTCGTTGAGCCCGAACACGATCTCGCGCAGCCAGGCCCCGCCGTGGGGATGTTGTTCCTCCCGCGGCCTCTCGCGCCTCGTCCGCGCGCCGTCGCGTTCGAGGTGCGCCTGAGCTACGCCGACGCAGGCCGCACGCTCCTCCAAGCCCGCAGCCCCCGCGCGCAGGAGGATGTCGCGCGCGTCGGTCTCCCGACCGTCCGCCTCGACGAGCACCAGGTGTTGGCCGGGCATCCCCTCCTCCGCGACGTCCTCCCTGTAGGACGAGGCGCGGGTGAGGCCGGCCGCCGCCAACTCGGTCCGCGCGCGCAGGGCGGCTACCGGGTCCGCGAAGAGGCCGACGATTGTCTGCGTCATGGTGCGGCCACTCCGCTCCGCGTCCGTATCACTCTATTCTCTCCGTCAACATTCTATGGGTGAGGTCCGGTCGGCCTGCTTGGGCGGACAGGACACATCGCTGTAGGAGCAGAACACATAGCAATCGCCGGGCAGCGGTCGCAGCCGTGTTACACAGTGCGGGCAGGTGTAGAAATAGCGGCAGGCGTCCGTGGGCATCGAATCCGGCAACGCCCCGCCGCACTCTGGACATGTGATGACCGCTATCGATTGCACGCTGTGTCTCCTCATAGATGGCTGATGGGACGACCCGAGACGTCGCACGGGCAATGACGTGGCGGGCTACCGAGTCCGGGGCGGCCGGGGCCAGCGCACGTCCATGGCTATGCTCACGGCCTAGCAACCCCGCCCACTACCCAACACACGAGATCGAATAGTGAGGTAGGGGTGCTGACGCGGCCCATCGACCGCTGTCGGCCTGTGGGGTACGGCAACGACAGCTGCGAAAACAAGTGGGAGCACCATCGTATTGCCTCACGAGAGAATCTTACCCATGAGCGGGTCGTTGCCTCATGAGATATCTTACCCTACCCGGTCCATATCGGTCAGCGAGGACGGCCCTGTGTCAGTCGTCGGGTGCAAAGCCCTCCCA